>Ga0310695_10000548_pt1 | contig 96911 bp, 74 predicted proteins | sample RumenRJG_04DNA_FD_203882 | JGI IMG/M metagenome (GOLD analysis project Ga0310695, IMG submission 203882) | Bovine rumen microbial communities from Lethbridge, Alberta, Canada - RJG_04 (v2) (version 2) | ecosystem: Host-associated > Mammals > Digestive system > Stomach > Rumen | place: Canada...
TACCCTGTGATGGAGACCCGCAACTTCCGTTTCTATCGCCGTCGCAGGAAGGACTTGCGAGCCATCACCAAGTATTCTGAGCAGATAAGAAAAGAAATAGAGAAATTTATAAACTAAAGATATGATACAGTTCAGTAAGATAGAAGAGGCTATTGAGGACTTCCGACAGGGCAAGTTCGTCATTGTAGTGGATGATGAAGACCGTGAGAACGAGGGTGACTTCATCACCCCTGCTGAGACCATCACCCCTGAGAAGGTGAACTTCATGTTACGCGAAGGTCGTGGTGTGCTCTGTGCGCCCATCACCATCTCGCGTGCCAAAGAACTGGATTTACCCCATCAGGTGGAAGAGAACACGTCCATGTTGGGCACACCTTTCACGGTGACCATCGACAAATTGGAAGGCTGTACGACAGGAGTGAGCGCTCACGACCGTGCTGCCACCATCCAGTGGTTGGCGAATCCAGAGGCGAAATCGAGTGATTTCGGACGTCCTGGACACATCAATCCACTTTATGCGCAGGACAATGGTGTGCTGCGCCGCTCTGGACATACGGAAGCAGCTGTCGATTTGGCACGTCTGGCAGGACTGAAACCTGCCGCTGCCCTCATCGAGATACTCAACCCCGATGGTACGATGGCACGTATGCCCCAGCTCATCGAGAAGGCCAAGGAGTTTGGACTGAAACTCATCCAGATCAAAGACCTCATCGCCTACCGTCTGCAACGTGAGAGCTTGGTGGAGAAAGGTGTGGAAGCAGATATGCCTACCGCTTACGGACACTTCCGCATCATCCCCTTCCGTCAGAAGAGCAACGGACTGGAACATGTCGCCCTCATCAAAGGCGAGTGGGAGAAGGATGAACCCGTGCTGGTGAGAATGCACTCCAGCTGTGCCACTGGCGACATCTTTGCCAGTCAGCGCTGCGACTGCGGTGAACAGCTCCACAAGTCCATGCAGCTCATCGAGAAGGAAGGCAAGGGTGCTGTGGTTTACCTCATCCAAGAGGGACGTGGCATCGGTCTGATGAACAAGATAGCCGCCTATAAGTTGCAGGAACAGGGACTCGACACGGTGGATGCCAACATCCATCTGGGCTTCGACCCCGACCTCAGAGACTACGGCGTGGGTGCCCAGATTCTCAGAGAGATTGGCATCAGCAAGATTCGTCTGCTGACCAACAACCCCGTGAAGCGTGTGGGACTTGAAGGTTACGGACTCGAAATCGTGGAGAACGTACCCATTGAGATTACCCCCAACCCCTACAACGAGCGTTACCTCCACACGAAGAAGGAGCGCATGGGACACACCTTGCATTTCAACAAGTAACAACAACGAATTCAACAAATAAAATTCAACATATATGGAAAATCTTTCAGATCGTCTTAACAGACTTTCCCCTTCTGCCACTCTCGCAATGAGTCAGAAGAGCTCCGAGCTGAAAGCTCAGGGCGTGGATGTGATTAACCTCAGTGTCGGCGAACCCGACTTCAACACTCCCGACCACATCAAGGCTGCTGCCATCAAGGCAGTGGAGGAGAACTGGAGCCGCTACAGCCCTGTGCCTGGTTACCCAGAACTGAAACAAGCCATCGTGAACAAACTGAAGAATGAGAATGGTCTCGACTACAAGCCTTCTCAGATTCTCTGCTCGAACGGTGCCAAGCAGTCTGTCTGCAACACCATCATGGCGATTATCAATGCAGGTGACGAGGTCATCATCCCAGCACCTTACTGGGTGTCTTACCCTCAGATGGTGCTCCTGGCTGAAGGTACTCCTGTGTTCATCGATGCACCTATCGAACAGGACTTCAAGATCACCCCAGCACAGTTGGAGGCAGCCATCACACCTAAGACCCGTGCCCTCATCCTCTGCTCACCCAGCAACCCAACCGGTTCTGTCTATAGCAAGGAAGAGCTTGAAGGACTCAAGAACGTGCTGCTGAAGCATGAGAATGTCATCGTGATTGCCGATGAGATTTATGAGCACATCAACTATGTGGGCAAGCACGCTTCAATGGCTTCGTTCGACGACATCAAGGATCGTGTGGTGGTCATCAATGGTGTGTCTAAGGCTTACGCGATGACCGGTTGGCGTATTGGTTTCATCGCTGCACCCGACTGGATTGTGAAGGGCTGCAACAAGCTTCAGGGTCAGTACACCTCTGGTCCTTGCTCTGTGTCTCAGAAGGCTGCTGAAGCTGCATTCTCTGGCGACCAGCAGTGTGTGGAGGACATGCGTCAGGCCTTCGAGCGTCGCAAGAACCTCATCGTGAAACTCGCCAAGGAAATTCCTGGTCTTGAGGTGAACGACCCACAAGGTGCCTTCTACCTCTTCCCCAAGTGCTCCAGCTACTTCGGCAAGAAGGATGGCGACCGTGTCATCAACAACTCCACCGACTTCGCCATGTACCTGCTCGAGGTGGGTCACGTAGCCACAGTGGGTGGTGATGCCTTCGGCTCTCCTGAGTGCTTCCGCATGAGCTATGCGACCAGCGATGAGAACATCGTGGAGTCCATGAAGCGCATCAAGGAAACTTTGGCACGTCTGAAATAGTTGACAATTGACAGTTTATGAAGAAACTGCTAACCATAGCCCTCTTGGCATTGGCTCTATCGGTCAATGCTCAAGAGGGTTTTGTGTCTTATACAGAGGGCGTCATCACAGCTGATTTCGTCCCTGAAGGCACCATGAAGCAAGACCTCTTGCAGATGTTGGCAGATTTCTCCACTTATATGGTCAACGACTGGCAGGAGTGTGAATATCCCAACGACCTTGGTGAGGCGTGTGGCTGTTTCAAGGGCGAGAACACGATGGCGAACGACGAACGTGGTGTGCGTCCCAATGCCGACCTCTCCATGATTTGCGCTTTCTTGGTGAAGTATGGAAAGCCTACCAACGTCAAACTGCCCGATGGGGTGAGTTGGGAGAGGCTCGAAGAATTGGCAAGGAAGTCGCTGGTCTTCGCTTATTCCACTCACAAGGCCAATCGGTTGAAAGTTTGCAAGGGCAACAACTATTGGGGTTCCACTTCCAAGTCGGATGCCGTGTGGGAGTCTTCCCTCTGGGCGATGTCTGTGGCTTATTCCGCCTTCTTCCAATGGCAATCATTGACGGGAGAGCAGAAATACTACATTCACAATTTGCTGAGAGCTGAGTGCAACTACGAACTGGAACGCACGATCCCCACAGGTTTTGCCGGTGACACAAAGGCGGAAGAGAACGGTTGGGAAGCCGATGTGCTGGCTGCCACCTTGGGACTCTTCCCCACTGACCCTTTGGCACCTCAATGGTTTGAACGACTGAGGGAGTTTGCCATCAACAGCTACTCACACCCTTCCGACCAGCACAATCAGACGGTCATAGACCCTGAGTACGACAACAAGACGGTGGCAGACCTCTATCAAGGGCAAAACCTCTACGACGACTATTCCCTCCAGAACCACAACCTCTTCCATACCTCCTACCAGAATGTGGTGATGCAGGAACTGGGCGAGGCTGCTTTGGCACTCAAGATGTTCCAACAGGGACTGTATGGCGAAGAGAAATGGAAGACCCGTGCCCTGATGCACCACAACCAAGAGGTGCAGGACAGCATCCTCAACTGGCTCGCGCTGGCTGATGGCGAACTGGCAATGCCCAACGGCAACGACTGGAGTCTCTTCCTCTACGACCAAATCACGAGCTACACCACCCAAGCCTGTTTCCAGCGTGATCCCAATGCGTTGATGCTGGAGAATATGGCATACAAATATATCAAGGCACGTCAGAAGACCACTTCTGACGGTTCGTGGCTCTTGCGTCCTGATGTGGGCGCTCGACGTATGGGTGTGGAAGCCCATCGTGTGATGATGACCTACCTGATGCACGACCGACTTTCCACCGCCGACCTCAAACCCACCCGATGGAAAGACTTCAACAAGACCTTCAGCGAGGCAAAGATTCTTCCTTGCCAGAACATCGTACGTGCAGCTTCTGACGACCGCTTCACCTGCTTCTCGTGGAGCGAGGGCTTGAAGTCCTACACAGGCTACTTTGCTGCCAACTCCCCCGACAAGAACAAGATTGTAGTGCCCTATCGTGCCCACAACACAGGCAACCTACTGGGCTGGTACGAGGTGGAGGGCAAGAGAACGGATGCAGTACCCATTCCTAACTCTCAACTGTCAACTCTCAACTGTCAACTCAGCGGCAACAGCTACGTGATGAATGGTGAACTGAACACGAACGAAGGCACACTCAACCATCGCTTTGTCCTATACTCTACTCCCAAGAATGCCCTCATCTACCTCGACTACGTGACTGCCAATGCCGATGTCACCATCACAGCCGAGAAGGGAGGTTTGCTCGCCATCTCTACCGACGAACTGATGGCAACCTCGCGTACATTATATTATAAAGGAGGGCAACAAACCACCGACGGCTCGCAGATGATCACCTTCGAGAGCCCTTGGGTGAACATCGACAACGAGTTAGGAGTCATTAAAATAGTTGATAGTGGACAGTGGACAGTGGACAGTTCCATGCGGGCCATAAAGAAGCAAGGCGGTAGCCAATTGTCAACTGTCAATTGTCAACTGTCAACTCCAATGGCTTTTGGCGATAGAAGTGCCAACAATTCCATCTTCACCTCGAAGCTCTATCCCCTCTATTCCAACACCCCACGCACAGTCAAGGCTGGCGAGGTGGTTGATGCCCGCAACCTGGTCTATTACAGTCGCATCAATGCCAAGCAGACCCAGAAGATGGCATCCAAACTCGTTTCCCTGGAAGACCAGTTGCCCGAAGGTTGGAATGGTGTCATTGTACCCGATGCCGGCTGTTCCTATCTGCTCATCAGCAACTTCAAAGGCGAGAACACCATCAATTGTCAACTGTCAACTGTCAACTGGAACGACTGGAAGCCTGTCTTCCCAGAATCCACCCACATCAACAAAAATGGTTCCACTACCACATTGTCTGTGGAGCAGAACCATTCTGTCGTGTTTATCCGTAGATAGATGCTGTAATCCTTATCCGTAGATAATCTTACCTGTCTCCTTATCGGTATTCTCCTCGATAAAGGACTTGTTGTACTGTGTCATACCACGCAGGGACATACCCATGTTGGAGAAGCCACCATCGTGGAAGAGGGTCTGCATGGTCACCTTCTTGGTGAGATCTGAAAACATCACGATGCAGTAGTCAGCACACTCGTCTGCACTTGCATTACCCAGCGGAGACATACGGTCAGAGAAGTCGTAGAGACCATCGAAACCCTTGATGCCAGAACCTGCAGTGGTGTAGGTAGGCGACTGACTGATGGTGTTCACACGTACACCCTTCTCACGGCCGTAGATGTAGCCGAACGAACGAGCGATAGACTCCAAGAGAGACTTGGCATCTGCCATATCATTATAACCAAAGAATGTACGATGACTTGCCACATAAGTGAGCGCCAGCACACTGGCATTATCATTCAGCGCGTCCATCTTCTTAGCCACCTGCAACATCTTGTGGAACGAGATGGCAGAGATGTCGAGCGTCTTGTCCAAGAGGCTATAGTCGAGGTCATCGTAAGTGCGCTTCTTTCTCATGTTCGCACTCATAGCGCAAGAGTGGAGCACAAAGTCAATCTGACCACCCAATGCCTTCTGAGCCTCAGAGAAGAGCATCTCGAGGTCTTCCACACTGGTCGCGTCAGCGGCAATCACTGTCGCGTTGGTCTTCTCTGCCAGTTCCGCGATGGTACCCATGCGGCAGGCAACAGCTGTATTGGTGAGTACGATTTGTGCACCCTCTTCATAAGCACGTTCTGCCACCTTCCAAGCGATGGACTGATCGTTGAGTGCACCAAAAATGATTCCCTTTTTACCTTTCAGCAAATTGTAAGCCATAAGATTCGTTTTTTTTCCTTATTATATATTATTCTGTGTAAATCGGGTGCAAAGGTACGACATTTTATGCGTTTTGCAAAAAAAAACTCTCTAAATCCTTTGCCAGTTCCCCAAAAAGCGCTACCTTTGCACTCGCTAAAGCAAAAAGCCATAGCGATGGCGGGGTAGCTCAGCTGGTTAGAGCGTCGGATTCATAATCCGGAGGTCGAGGGTTCGAGCCCCTCCCCCGCTACAAGACAAGAGGTTGCACAAACAGGTGCGACCTCTTCTTGTTTTTACCTCGAAGGGAGGCATCGCCATCCCTACCAGCTGGGAAAACCTGAAGAGTTGGAAGAATGGGGAGAAGGTCTATTACAAAAAATAGCAGCAAACAAGCAATAATTGGAAAAGACTTCGTATCTTTGCAGTCAAAATGGAAAGAATATGAAGAGCATTTGTAATTTCATTGCCCGATGGATGGGCGCACTGGTGCTATTGATGGCAGTTGTGGCGATATTGTGGCCTCAACCCTTCAACGATATACCGACCTTATGGATCAACCCGATGCTGGGACTCATCATGTTTGGAATGGGTCTGACGCTGAATGTGGAGGATTTCCGGATTGTGTTCAGTCGTCCGAAGGATGTGCTGATTGGATGTCTGGCTCAGTTCACCATCATGCCTTTGATGGCGTGGGTGTTGGCGAAAGGGTTCCAATTGCCAGAAGAACTGGCACTGGGTGTCATCTTGGTGGGCTGCTGTCCTGGTGGCACAGCCTCGAACGTGATCACCTATCTGGCGAAAGGCGATTTGGCACTCTCTGTGGGTATGACAGCCTGTTCCACCCTGCTGGCTCCGCTCATGACTCCCCTCCTCACTTGGTTGATGGCAGGCACGTTTGTCGACGTAGATACTTGGGGGATGCTGCTATCCATCCTGTATGTGGTCATCCTACCCATCGTGGGTGGATTCCTGATACAGAAGTTCCTGCCGAAGTTCACGAAGGAAGTGGTGGCTTATCTACCCGCTTTCTCCACGTTGATGATTACAGGTACGGTTGGCATCGTGATAGGTCATAATGCAGGAAAGCTGCTGAGTGGGGGAATGATTGTCATCCTCGTGGTGATGCTTCATAACCTCAGCGGACTGGCTTTGGGTTATGGTCTTGGCCGTCTGCTTCGACTGTCCCATCCCAAACGTACTGCCATCAGCATCGAGGTGGGTATGCAGAACAGCGGCTTGGCTTGTTCACTGGCTGCGACACACTTTGCCGCTTCACCTATGGCCACTATCCCAGGCGCCATCTTCAGTGTATGGCACAACATCAGCGGCGCGCTGGTGGCGAAGCTGTATGCGATGAGAAGTGAGAAGTAAGAGGGAAGAAGTAAGAAGTAAGAAGTAAGAGGTTACACGGACTTTCATTTTTGAAACATCGTGGCATATAGGTCACGTTGTTCTCTCAAGGATTAATTTGAGCGGAGGGTGCTTTGCAAGTCTCTGATAGAGAGACTGCTATAAATATCTTGTAAATTTTTTGTGAACTTTTTTCTGGCTCTTCAGGAAAATGTGAACTTTTTGTGAACTCATTTTCTTGGTATTTTGAGGACGAAAGGCGTAACTTTGCGGCAGAAAATGTATCATCAACTAAACACTATGCATTATGAAAGCTAATCGTACCACCTTCCTGGCAATCTTTTGCCTCTGCTTCTTCACCATCTCTTTTGGTGAGAACGCAACCGTTCAGAAAAAATCGAAAAAGGTGCTCAAGCAAACGAAAAAGAGCATCACGTTCGTCGTGGACGAAGATTTGCCTGCCCCCAAGCAGACCTTTACGATGTTGCCATCCAATGAAATTTCCAGTCAGATTATTAGTAAGAAGGGGATTCCATACGTCGATCACAATGTGGTGAAGACCAGTTTCGATGGGGAAAAACTGTGCTATCTGGGTGAGGACAACTTCTTTAAATGTATCGTGCAGGCGTTTGCCGATCACCGTTCCCTGGTGCTGTCGCCCGACATGATGTGGCTCCTCATTGGTCAGGGCTTCTCACGCTATGTGAATGCCCATTCCGAAGAGTTGCGCGACAAGCTGGTGTCTCATCAGGGCAAGATGACCTTGAAGGTGAACAAAGACAACAACGTCCTCGACCCCGCCAAGGGGGATTGGGCACAGTTGCTCAACGACTTCTCTGCCATGATAGCTGAAAACACGAAGGGGGAGGTGGCGGACATGATGACAGCCAACTTCTCCACCACAGGCATGGATGAACGTATCGCCTCGCAGATCACGCTGATGGAGACCGTCAAGACGTATTTCGACTACTTGAACGTCGCCATCTCATGTGGCATTCCCACCATCACGCTCGAAGGCACACCAGAAGACTGGCAGAAGGTGCGTGAGAAGGCACGTGGCTTATCGAAGTATGGTCTTGAGAGATGGGCGAACGAATTGGACCCCATCCTTGCCGAATTTGTCAAGGCATCGGAAGGGAAACCCAATCAGGCGTTCTGGGAGAATATGGTGATGAAATACCGCGTGGACAAATTCAAGTCCAAGAAATGGTGTGGTGGATATGTTCCCAACGAAACCACCCGTCTGGATGGCTGGTTCCTGAAGTTCTTCCCCAATGAACATGGATATACACAAGACGACATACTCTATACGGAAAGTATGCCAACGGAGATGGCACGCGGCAACTTCAAACAGGAATACATTGATCCCGTCACAGGCGCGTCAATGAAGGTCGTCCCTGTGCAGCTTTGGGCTGGATTTGTGGGCGTGCAGGTGGATGAAAAGACGGGTGCCCTCACCCCCAAGATTGGCTGGTTTGCCCGCATCGGCGATGATGAACAAGAAAAACTCTCACGCCTGTATCAGATAGAAAGACACGGGGGGCTCTCCTATTCTTATCTTCATGAAACAGACACCCTGCCAGGCATCCTCGCCAAGATGTCGGGCATCAGCAAACTGACGCTCCGTTTCAACCAGTACCCCGTCAACATCCCTGCATGGGTGGACAACATGAAGATAGGCAAACTCCGCATCGACGGCAGACTCTCCGATGCAGAAGAAGCCCAGCTGCGCCAGCGGTTCCCCGAAGCCGAAATCAACAACGCCAAGAAACGGGAATTGATTGGAGAGGATGCCATCAAAGAGGAGGAAGCCACGAAAGTAATTGTGTTTGACAAGACGCCTGACAAAGCGGAGATAGATCGTGTGATTCAAGCCGAGACTGAGGGCAATGAGCTACCTGTGCCCACCTCGGAGAAATCCGGTCCCATTAAAGCAATAGACATGTCCGAATTTGAGAGCATCGGTTTTTTTGACCCATCCGACATCCGACAAGTGCTGGAATGAGAATAAATTTTGTATATATTGTATCACTAAAAGGTTTACACATGATGAAAAAATTAGCAGCACTCTTTATCGTCTTGTTGCCCACCCTCGGCGTTTGGGCACAGAAGAACCAGTACGTGGGACAGCTGGACAGCATTGTCGTTCGTGATGACAACCAGCCAGAACAAACAAGGAAATTTGAGTTCTCTTATACAGAGGAAGGGAAAGTGGAACGGATTCTGTATTACGATTGGACTGAAAATGAAACATGGTCTTTGACACACAAAAGAGAGTTCTTCTATGACGAGCAAGGCAACGACACTTTGTGCATCTTCCGTTTCCTTGATAATGATGGAGAATGGAAGATTGGGGAAAAATCCTACAACACTTACGGAAGTGACGGAAAGATTCATCGGTCAGGATGGATGGACGGTCTTGACAGAGATGAAGGCCTTCAGATGGGAAATTATAGGGATTACCTATATGATGAACAGGGACATTTGCAATCAACATTCGATTATAGGAAGAGAAATGGAGAGTGGAAAAAAACGGACGTGATTCACTATGAATATGATATCATGGGGAACCAAGTCAAGGTGGTGGACGAAGATTTGGATGCTAATCCCATGACGAAGAACGTGGAAATCAGGTATTATGACGAGAAAGGGAGGATGACGGCATCCATAGATTCCATTTATGATGGGAAGGAAGCAAGAGCGTGGAAAAGGTGTGAGATCTCGTACAACGGAGATTGGATGAATGAAGTGAAAATCATTCTGCAGCTGAGGGATCATGGAGAAAGAGAATCCATGCAAGATTACCTGTTTGACGCTCAAGGCAACCTCTTGCAGGCAAGGATTTACAGAAGAACAGGGCAGACAAAGTGGACACACGTCTTTTCCGAGACTTACATCTATGATCTGAATCAGGAAGGGGCATCTATCATGGGAAATGATCTGATACCCAAGATGGTGAACCTGAGGAATCCCCTGTACATGGACGCCAAGTATCATCATAAGCTCATGCAGAAGTCGCGTTTTTGGCATCTGGACGAAGACGAGGATGATGAGGAAGAGGACGAAATAACTGAAACACGCTTATATTATACGCTATTTTGAAAAAAGTTGCATTTTTTTGTTTAACTTTGCATTCGCCATTCGTTATATAAGCATAAACAACCAACAATACGATAACAATGAAACGATTTAATCTTTTCCTGATGGCATTAGCCATCTTCATCCCTGCCGTCAGTATGGCACAGACAAAGTACACAGAGCGTCTGGACAGCATCATTTCGGACTTGGCATATGGGAGTCCGTCAAAGTTTGTGTTCCATTACGATGAAGAGGGACGACTGGTGGAACAGCTGTTCTATAGCAAGTGGGATGGTAAATGGACGAATGCAGAACAGCGGATCTATGCCTATGATGAGAAAGGACGAGTCACGACTGTGAGCACCTATTCCCTGGAGGAGAAAAATGTGGCACCTACTCGCGAACGAGTTGAATACGATGACAAGGGACGCATCGCCTTGTGGGTGTATGAGGTCTTTGACAAGGAACGGGGTGAATGGTACGCATCCATGCATAGCGGCGAACGGAAGTACGAGTACGACGCTCAGGGGAATCAGATCAGCGATACGTATGGTATTCGCTCCCCTCTCCTGAATGGCAAGTTCAGAGAGATTCAGAAGTCGGAAAAAGACTATGACAAGAAGGGGCGGCTCATCACCCAACGCGACTATAGGCGCGAATACAAGAACGAAAAGGACGAGATGAAGCTGAATATCACGCACCACTACACCTATGACAAGCAAGGGCGGCTCAAGAGCGTCGTAAGGGAGAGTGAAGACGATTACTATAACAGAGAAGAGCACTATACCTACGACAAGCAGGGACGCCTCACTTCCATGACGGAAGGAGGAACAAAAACGCCCAAGAAGGAGGAATACTATTATGACTCGCATGGCAACCTGATTCAGATAGCCACTTTCTTTTTGTTTGATGGAGAATGGGATCATGAGTGGACCAAGACGTTCACCTACGACCAGAACACGCCCGTCTCTTCCGTGATGGGACTCACCTGCCCAGAGGTGCTCAGTACCGACAACTTCTTGAAGAATAAGCTCAACCTGACGAGCAAGCCTCTCAGCGTGTCTGAGAATTGGATGGACGCAACTCGTTATCATGAGAGCAGAGAGGTCGTTTATTATTACTCTGACATTGAGGAACCTGCCCCACCCTCTTCCTCCAACAATATCTACCTGAGCCAGATGGACTCCTTGAAGCGAAATGAATATTTGATGAAACTCGCCAGAGAGGTTGTCCTGAACTTCGGCCCTGACTACTATCGAGACAACATGAATCCCACTATTTCAGACCTGAGAGTATTCTCCGACAGCAGCATGGTGGAACGATTCCCTGAAGCCCAACAGAATTTAGGACGGAAATACTATGTGGTCACCATCCCCTATGACCACGCCCAGGAACAACTCGAATGGGATTATGCCGCCAAGGTGGAGATTTGGGAAGATGATGGAGAGCCCAAAGGCGTGATGTTCGGTTGCAATTTGGGGTATCACTTCACCTTCACTTCCTATCGTGAATGGGTGAAGATGGGCATCAAGCGTGGCGAAATCATGCCTTACCAGCACTACACCATCAAACCAGAAAACATCGTGTACAAATAAACATGGGCAACTAACTGTCTTACCCTGAAAAACGTTGAATCCAAAACAACGTTTTTCAGGGTAAGACACAAAAACGACGATGAAAAAGATGATTCATCTTTATAATCCTTCTAATCCTTTCAATCATCGCGCAGCGATATGTTTATAAAGAACATGTGCCTTCTGCACAATTAAAAAGATGAAAAGGATTTGAAAGAAAATGGGAAAAACACGTATCTTTGCCCTTGAAATGTTAAAAATGCAGCTTTGATGTAAAAAAGTTGCTCCTTAGATTATATATTTTTCGAAAACGGGTAATATAGGTGTAGAAGACATTGAAGAATGACACCTGACGAGAATCAGATAAGGAACTTGGTAAAACAGCATGCAGCGGATGTATTCTGGTTTGTTGCACGTCTCATTCCTCGGCGTGAGGATGCTGAGGATGTGGTACAGGATGTCTTTGTTGCTGCTTATCAGAGCCTGACACGATATGATGCAGAGAGAGCGAGTTTCAAGACCTGGTTGTTCCGCATTGCCTACAATATGGTGCTGAAACGTCTTCGAGACGGGAAGAGATTGTCGTTTGTGGAGATGAAGGGAGATGAGTTGGAGGCAATTGCAGACGATGCAGCAGACGAGATTCTCAACGAATCGTTACCAAGTCGGGCGACTCTGCTTGAACCAGCTGTAAGACAGTTGTCGGACGATGACCAATTGCTGTTGATTCTGTATTACCACAACAGTAAATCTCTACGTGAGATAGCCTACATCACCGGTCATTCGGAGAGTTACTTGGCTTCACGATTGCAATATCTGAGAAAGAAATTAAGTACTATCATCATCAAACTCGAACAAGATGGAAAAGAACATTAAACATCAAGACGAGCTACTGCGCACAGTAATGCATCGAGTGGCTGAAGATACAGAAAGGATGAGTCTTTCTGACGACTTCGCTGACCGACTGATACAACGTATCAAGCAGGAAGAAGCAGCGAAGAGGACAAGAATGCTGCACAAGCGCATTTGGTTCAGCGTGGGAATAGCGGCAGTAATCCTTCTGCTATTGGTGATGGGATTCTGGTTGAACGGCCAATTCAACAAAGAGCCTGAACTTATCGCACAGACAGACACCACAAAGCCCGCCCCACAGGTAGAAGAGGGGCAAAGGGCAAAGAGTGAGGGGCAAGGAGCAAGGGAGGAAGAGCCAGAGACGAAGCAAAAGCCTGTGGAGAAAGCGGATAGCGTGAACAAGGTGAAGGAAATGGAAAGAGTGCCAAGACCACCAAAGAGGTATATGGCAAGAGACGTGGAGAAGGAGATTGTACAACCAGAGAGGAATGTACGACTTGATGCTATTGTCTTCACAGAGCCACCTTATCTGTTCTTACAAAGAAATCCTATGGAGGAGTTTTTAAGTGAAAGGTTTCAGGAAAGAGAGGAAGCGATAGAACACGATGATTATTCCATAGAATCAATCAATCAACAACAACTCTCCAAGACTTTTGAAGATGTGGAACGTGACATCCGAATACGTGGGGAGCGGATGAACCAAGCAATGGAATTGGCAATGAGTGACGATTTCGACTAATCAATAAAACCAGATCTATATGAAAAGAGTTAACATCATACTTACCACCCTATGGCTGGCGTTAAGCTTGCAGGCACAGACCAACCCTAAAATCGCCAGTTTGGTGGACAAGGCGTATTCCATAGAAGGGAGTCATGTGACGTATCTCTGTGGCTACAATGGCACCTATTACGAAAGTGTCACCATATTCCTTGAGTCCAACCCCGATGCCCGTTCCATCAAGTTCGCCAACGATTCCATCACCCAACTGACAGACAGCGTCATACGTCTTAACAATCAAGCAGCCCGACCTGTTTATGATGCCATCCGAAAGACCTGCCGTTCACTCGCACAAGATGCGGATGAGAGCAACATGTGGGAATACCATCACGACGGGACAGACAGCATCAAATATGCCATTATGCTAAAAAATGGGAAAAGCCTATATAGTATTAACAGGGGCAGTTGGAGGATGATTGTTGACTCATACCAACAGCCACTCTTTTCCACGTTGACCGGTCAGGAAGCACTCAAATATGAGTACAACCCCATAATGCCCATAAAAGATTCTCAGCAATACGAGCACGAGGATTGGCCACTAAAGGGACAAGGACAACTCGACTATCGCTACGATGTCGATACGGTGAGAGGAGAGATTGAACCTTTTGATAAGAAAGACTACAGCAAGAGGATAGAAAAATTGTTCAGCAATGTCCCCAACGTGACCAGCCGTTCCATTCACCTCAGCCACGACTCCATCACGTCCTTTAGTCCAAACACAAACATGATGGCATTTTATGTTCATGCACCCTATCAGAGAGGAGATTATGACGAGCAGACTCATCGGTGGGTAACAAGAAGGCTCAGACCCACATCGGAAAGCAAGGGAATGCTCTACACAACACACTCGAAGGAACTGGCTGATTCCCTGCTCCAGCAAATCGTCCTCACCACAAAGGCATATCTCAAGAAGCATCCCCATATCAGGCACAAATTCCACCCTAAAGTCAGATACGAGGAGAAACTATGTCCTGTCTTCTCTGGCGAGAACGGATCGGGCGCCGTTGAGGATTATCGCATCTTCGTGCATCGAGACCAAAACAACGAGTACCATATCCTCACTTTCGACACGAAGGGAGAGTTGTGGATACCTTTGGAGTGGCCTGAACTGAAAACATGGAAGAATGGAGAAGCCACCTACTACTCTCGCAAGATGAGCAAGACAGAATTCTCCATTTACACTCGCAGTAGGGAAAAGGAAGAAAGAACATGGGAGAGTCCCCGATAGTCATTCATCAACAAAAAAGAAAGAATATGAAAAAAGGCATCATCATACTTGGAGCAATGCTCTTCTCTCTCTGCACTTGGGCACAGGGAAGTGAACGGCTGCGCGACTACCAAATACCAGCAAAATTGGAGGAATTTCTCCAATATGCAGACTCGTTGGGGTATGGGGCAACTGTCCATAATAGTCAACGTGAGACACGTAACGTGAGCTTCTTTTTTACCTGTTCCCTCAGGAGGGATGAAAATGCCATTTTGTTCTTGGACTCCATTCGTCACACCTTCTATGCCCTTGCTGACGAAGCCCAAGAGACCTACTTTTGGGAGTCGCACACAGACGGGAAAGACAGCATAGAATATGCTTTGCAATTAAATAGAGGGTATCTGAGATTTGCCTACAAACCCTATTCTACAGCCAAGCTCTCTGACAGAGGATTCGTCTATTTAAACTATATGTGTCCAATAGACAGCATCAAACCTTCCACAACTGAGAAAAACGACAAGAAGGAGAATCAAAAGGATCAAAAAACAGCACCAGTTCTTCCAACAACTCCTGCTGCTCCTACCACGAATACATCAAAATCTTCAGAAGGAAAGAAGAAAATCACTTTCACCCCAGTCTTTAATCACGTAAAATAAACAATCATGAAGCAACTATCATTCATCTTAATCCTGATAGCTTTGGTGCAATGCACCTGGGCACAGACAAACGGAAGTGCATCGCCCGATGTGGTGAGAACCATTGAGCATCCAGACTTCACCTCCCTCTTTACCTATGATATAGAGATTCCCAAGGTGGAGTTCGGCGAGGAGCAGACCACATTGTATTTCGATTTCAGCCATTACACGGGCACCTCCTTCAGTTTCCGCTCTTCCACCTATCTGGTGGATGAGGAGGGGCGACGCTATCCCATCAAGAGTTGCAAAGGCTTTCAGTTGGACAAAGGGTACAACGTGAAAGAAGATGGCGTGAAAGAAATATCCATCTCCTTCGAACCTCTGCCAGAGGGAACTCGTGTGTTCGATTGCATCGAAGGTCCCGACTTGCAATGGTCTTTCCAGTTCTATGGTATTCGTGAGAAAGGACAAGACTGGGACGTGTTCCCCAAGAAGGACGTGGCAGACAATCCCTTCCCAGAGAGTTTCTTCTGTGTGGATACTGTCTATGTGACAGGACGCATCACCCAAAGCCAATATGACCAGTGGGGCAATATTCACCGTGAAGACTACTCCTATGCCGAGCGAGCTTTACTGAGCCAGTTCAGACTCACAAGTGTTTTCGACCTCATCTATGTGGCAAAGGACGGCACTTTCTCCTTCAAGACCATTGTGGCTAAACCCACGATGGACGAATTGTTCATCCCCGGCGGTCGCATTCCCATTCTCCTGATTCCAGGCGACCATCTTCAGGTGGATATCAGCCATTGGGGTGAATACAACCAGCAAGTGACCATCCGAAGTGAAAAGGGTGATTATAGCCGCATGCTCACCAACTATCCTTTCCTATATGAAAAAGAAATTGCCTACATGGAAGGCACTCTCAGCGAGTCGGAGGCAGGCAAGCTGGCAGCCGACACTTGGCAACCGCTGCATGATGAACAAGCGAAGCGGATGGAGGTGTGCCGCTATCTGGCTGCCAAGCACCATTTCACGCCTACAGAGCTGAAACTCATGCAGATGAACGTACAAATTAGCGATGCCTTTATTTCATACATAAGAATGACATCACCTCTCTATCTCAAATATAGGAAGGAATATGACCTTTATGTAAAGGCGAAGTACGATAAAACAAAGTTGCCTCAAGAGCGTTTCTCTGTAGAAGAGCTTGAGGCAGACAGCATTTTCCTCGATTTATCTTTCATCAAGGATTGTCCTTGGGATGACCCCACCTTCTCCGCCACAAAATATTATGAGACACTTCTCCGTAAACTCCTCGGTCTGACTCATATTATGTTTGCACCAGGGACAGAAAAGCCATCAAGCGAGAATGATAGCATCAACATCTTTGCCGCTGCCGAGCAGTTGGGAATAGGAGAGGCGTTGATTGGCGAGTACCTGACTAATTATTTGTACAGCAGGATGGTAAATAATCCAAAACTGCGACAAAAAGTCGAAGGCATTGTGGATGATTTCAAATTGCCACACACAAAAGTGTTGGCTAATCCATCTTTGATGGTTGCCCTGAACGAATATGATACCAGAAGCTATCCAGCCAACCAATCCATTGCAGCCGATGTCATCAAGAAGTTGTATGCTCCTTACAAAGGCAAGAAAGTGTTGCTCCTGCCGCTTAGCTGCTACAAACCTGATGGCCTGCAAAAAATCGACAGCCTCTATCAGGCAAGGCGTGCTGAGATAGAAAGGGAAGCCGTATTCTTGCCTGTCGCCACGCCCAAATTCACCAGCAGGCAGGAACTGAAAGAGCTACAGCAAAAGTATCCGACGCTGAAAAACACCGTCTATCTGGAAGAGGAGGAACTGCTGCGACTCTACGTCGCCTTCCAGCGAGGGAATGGTCCCCAACCCGATCCCGAGATGCTCATCCTGCAAGACGGTACCTTCGGCATACCCGGACGCTACTTTTTAGAGAATTATAGAAAAAAACCATAACAATGAAACAAATGAATCGTCTCAAATCTGAACCCCGTGATGAATATTCAGTAAGAATGCCACAAAAGAAGAGAATACCATGAAAGAAGGGCTGGTGTTGCATTTCGCGACCCCAGTCCTTTTCTTTACAGTAGTCTCATGCAACTCGTGATTCCCAAGGCAGTCAACGAGCCGTCAGGATGGACACCACCACCTGGATGATGGTTCGCCAAAAATCTTTGTTCTTCATGATTTTAAGAATTTGATGTTTTTTTTCGAACACGGATTGAAAGGATTTTAAGGATTTTTTCTTTAATCTTTTTAATCCTTTTAATCCTTGTTCTAAAAACTCATATTATCCGTCCCATCCGTGTCATCCGTGTTCAAAAAAAATCAACAACTGAGTTGGAGTGAAGAGGATGTTCTCGAGTAAATGGCCAAGGAATCTGACTTTCTTCGTAGGCAAGGACGTGGCAATGGCGCTGGGATACAGCAATCCTTCCAATGCTTTGCAAGTACATGTAGATAATGAGGACAAAACCACATACCTGATTCAGGTATCTGGTTTGAAGTACAAGTCAAAAACAACCTTCATCAACGAATCAGGCCTCTACTCCCTCATCCTCTCCTCCCAGCCCCTTATAGCTCGCCCACATCAACGAGGCCGTTCATGACTACATACAGGATGATATCGGCAAGGGAACGTGCACGGAGCTTGTCCATGATGTTCTTACGATGGGTGATGACGGTGGTGAGGCTGATGTGGAGCTGGTCGGCAATCTCTTTGTTGATGTGACCTTTGGCAAGGAGTATCGCCACCTCCACCTCACGAGAGGAGAGCTGAGCGGCCCCAGCAGAGGGGTGAAGATGAGAAGCGTGCACCTGGGCATTGGGGTGTCCTTTGCGATGAATGGAAAGGATGGACTTGACCAATGCCTGTTCTGTCTGACAGACATTGAGGGTCGGCACACCAGAAATCTGGAGGTCGCCATTGACGAGCACGATGGCACGACGAGACTTCTCACGGAAATAGGCAGCATGTTCGAAATAGAGGCGCGACGCTACGAAGTAGTGGACGAATTGCCCGTGGTCAGCTGCCTGAAGTTCGTCGAAGGAGACGAAGATGTGCACCTCAGCTACAGGAATGAGGTCGGAGAGGATAGGCTGCAACCCCAAGGCAGCTAAGATGTTGGAATCGACGATGGCTATGTTGAAATGCGGCATAAGCAGAAGCTTTTTCGCTGCAAAGGTAGCGAAAAAAACTAAAAACTAAAAACTAAAAACTAAAAGTTAGTGTTACTGACCCATCGAAACAGCAGGATACTTATACTTTTAACTTTTAACTTTTAGTTTTTAACTTAAAAAGATTTACCTTTGCACCATGTTTACAACGACACTTCTCAATTGGTTCGCACTTCACAAGCGTGATTTGCCTTGGCGACATACGAAAGACCCGTATGCCATCTGGCTCAGCGAGATCATCCTGCAACAGACACGGATTCAGCAGGGGATGGACTACTGGCTGCGCTTCATGCATCGATGGCCGAAGGTGGAGGATCTGGCCGCAGCCACTGAGGATGAGGTGCTGAAGGAATGGCAAGGGTTGGGCTATTATAGCAGAGCGCGCAACCTCCACACTGCTGCCCAACAGGTGATGACGCATGGTGGCTTCCCCACCACGATACAAGGCCTTCGTGCCCTGAAAGGGGTCGGCGACTACACTGCTGCCGCCATTGGTTCCATTGCTTTCGGGCTCCCTGCCGCTGTGGTGGACGGGAATGTCTATCGGGTACTGGCACGGCACTATGGCATTGACACCCCAATTAACACCACACGAGGGAAGCACCTTTTCACAGAACTGGCACAATCGCTCCTGCCTGTGGACCAACCTGCGGAGTTCAACCAAGCCATGATGGACTTTGGTGCCATCCAATGCACCCCCACCTCACCCAAGTGCCTGGAATGTCCCTTGCAGGAGACCTGTGAAGCCCTGCACATGGGACGCATCGACGATCTGCCCGTCAAGGAGAAGAAATTGACCATCCAAACCCGCCTCCTTACCTATATATATATAAGATGTAAAGGGAAGACTGCCATCCGCAGGCGACCAGCAGGGGACATCTGGCAAGGTCTTTGGGAACCGTATCTTGAAGAGGCAAGAGGCAAGGAGCCTGAAACAAGAGGAATGCTGGAGCGAGCCACAATCATTGGCAAGAATGTGAAGCATGTGCTCACCCATCGTGTTCTGATGGCAGATTTCTATCTGTTGGAGACAGACACGCCACCCGTCTTGCCAGACGAGTATATATGGGTGGAAGAGAGCGAGTTAGGCAATTACGCCGTACCCCGATTGATAGAGAAGCTATTGGAAAAACTGAACAAATCCTAACAAATAAGGATTGTGGGGTAAGCGAAAAGTCCGTACCTTTGCAGCGGATTTCTGTTCTCTATAAGCAAGAAGGACTTTTAAGGTATGAATTTTTTAGGACTCATCATCGCCATCGCCACCTTCCTCGTGATTGGCATCTTCCATCCCATCGTGATCAAGTCCGAGTATCACTTCGGCACCCGATGTTGGTGGATATTCCTGATTGTTGGCATCGCATTCATCGTGGCATCGCTTTTCACAACGAATGACATCCTGAGCCCAGTATTAGGTGTGGTGGGCTGTTCATGCCTATGGAGCATTCTCGAATTGTTTGAACAAAAGAAGCGTGTGGAACGAGGCTGGTTTCCGATGAATCCAAAACGTAAAAAAGAGTATCAACTTAATAATAACACAAAAACAAATGAAAGCAATTAAATTTTTAGCATTGGCGCTGGTTGCATTGATCGGCATGACCGCTTGCAGCAGCGATGACAAAGAGTACACCCAAGAATGGACTTACACTGGCAACAACACCGTGACTGTTGACAAGGAGTATCCTCCAGTTGAAATCACTTGCAAAGTCACCAAGAGAGAAAATGGCACCCTCGAAGTGGAGATGCCTGAGTATCAGCTCCTCAACACCACCATCGGCAACCTCACCATTGGCGCTGTGACCATCAAGAACATCATGTATAATGCAGACAAGGGTTCTTACTATCGTGTGTATGGTAAGGATGGTCTGCAAATGCACTTCAAGTCAGAGGGCGGTCACTCTGCTATGGACGGTGACTACACATTCAATGAAGACAGCGACATTGAGGTGAAGCAGTCTAATAATGGTGTCACCATTGTCCTCAACTACTCTTTCGGCAGGATGCCATTCAAAATCATCTCTAAATTTGAAGTAGCTGTCGCTAAAGACGAAGAATGAGAAGTAAACTCCTGACTCTCGTAACATTCACATTACTCTTGTCCTCTCTGTCAGCCTGTCACGGCATCCTCGACGAGCTCTACGACGAGCCATCGGATGAGGTGACCCTGAAAGAGGGGCAACTGTATGTGGACGCATCCAGCTGGACAGATTGGTATTATATCGACCTGACGGATGCGAAGAAGGAATTTGTCAGGAAAGAAATCCCAACAGAAGCCACAGACTCTTTACATCGCGTTAGCCCTCCCCCTTTGGGAGCTGGGGGGCTCTACACTTATTGGTATGATGTATTTGGTGAAGGAATTTCCAAGCATGAGTTTCGAGGTTTCACGCCAACAGATAAACAGCCCGAACCCGAGTCTTGGCATATCGCTGTTCATCGCAATAACGTGAGGACGAATGGTGGTGCTGTGTATGAGACTTCCTACACCTCAATGAATGATCTGCCTGAAAGCAGCGAGGCATTTGCTGATGCCACCTTCACGGAAGATGAATGGAATGAACTGGACGTGTGGACAGTTCAGGCACAGATGCTGCAAGGACTCATTGGCAATCAAGGCATCAAAATCAACCCAGTGTTGTCCTCGTGGCTCAAGGTGTCGCTTCCCCCTGTACCACCAGTATTCACCCTCAACAATCACGTGTTCATCGTTCGTTTCGAAGACGGCACTTATGCTGCCATCCAATTAGAGAACTACCAGAATGCAGCAGGGGTGAAATGCCACCTTACTATTAATTATAAGTACCCGTTTTGAAAGTTGAAAGTTGAGGGTTGAAAGTTGAGAGTCGATAGTTGAGAGTTTGAATGAAGTATTTATTTCTATTCATATTATTAATAGGAGCAACGCTCGTTTGCCACGCCAAGCAGGATCAGGAGGGCTCCCATCCCATGACGGAGGGAGGTCAGGAAGAGGGTCTTGACTCGATGTACTACCTGAATGATGTGGTGGTAACGGGCACACGTACACCTAAGCTGCTGAAGGACACGCCCATACAAACACGCCTCATCACATCAGCTGACATCGAGAAGGTGGATGCCACCAATGCGGAAGACCTGTTGCAGCAGGAGATGCCTGGTGTGGAGTTCTCTTATGCCATGAACCAACTGAAGCACATGAACTTGTGTGGCTTTGGCGGTCAGGGCATCCTTTTCCTTGTGGATGGAGAGCGTTTGGCTGGTGAGACGATGGACGATGTGGATTTTACCCGTCTGAATATGGCAAACGTGGAGCGCATCGAGATTGTGAAGGGAGCGGCTTCTGCACTCTATGGCAGCAATGCAGGAGGTGGTGTCATCAATATCATCACGAAGGAAGGCACAGAACCCTGGACATTGAACCTGAACGGACGACTGGCACGCCACAATGAGCGTCGTTATGGTGGTTCGTATGGGGTGAATGGAAGTCGACTGAAAAATATGCTGAACGTGAACCACACCTCCATTGACAACTTCGATGTACACAATGCTCCCAATCCTGCTACGCAAGTGGTGGCAACGGTATATGGCGACCGTACATGGAACATCAAGGACAGGCTCACATTCATCCTCAACGATCAGATGAAACTCATCGGCAGAGCGGGCTATTTCTATCGAGAACAAACCAGAACGGCCGACAGCCCCGAGCGATACAGAGATTTCAGCGCTGGATTAAGAGGATTGTGGGACATCACCTCAAACGATAACCTCGAACTCTCTTATTCCTTCGACCAATACGACAAGTCCGACTATCACAAAATCACCCACATGGATGTGCGTGACTATCGCAACGTGCAGAACATCTTCAAAGGGCTCTACAACCACTATTGGCAGACAGGCAATATCTTGACAGTTGGGGCTGACTTGATGCACGACTTCCTGATGAACAAGAACTTGGGCAGTCGGACAGAGAGTCAGAACACGTTCGATGCCTTTGCGCAATACGACTGGCTCATCAACACCCAATGGGAAATGGTAGGTGCTGTGCGTTATGACTATTTCTCCGATTGTAAAGACTCCCAATTTACGCCCAAACTGTCTGCTCGTTACCAACCCATCAGTAACCTTAATCTTCGTTTCGGTTATGGAATGGGATTTCGTGCACCAGCCCTGAAAGAGAAGTACTATAATTTCGATGCCGCTGGCATTTGGATTATCCGAGGTAATCCCGACCTGAAAGCAGAACTAAGCCACAACTTCAATGCTTCTGCCGACTACACCAAGGGGCATTACAACTTCACCATCGCTGCCTACTATAACGATGTGCAGAACAAGCTTGCCACAGGCGTTCCACACTATCTGCCTGGCGACGACAAACAGCTCTATCTCGACTACACCAACCTTGCTGGCTACTCCGTCTATGGAGGTGATGCGACCGTTCAGGCACGATGGGATAATGGCTTCAGTGCCCGAATCTCCTATGCCTACACCAACGAACGACTGCCAAAGGACAAGAGTGGTAACACTATCAACAACCAATATATCCCAGCTCGTCACCACTCACTCACAGCACGTGTCGATTGGGACAAGCAATTCACAAAAAACTATGGTTTGCGTCTTTCCCTCAATGGACGCTTCCTCTCCGATGTGAAGAACGTGGAGTTCATCGACTACTACGATATCTCCAAAGGTACCAGCACCATTCACTACCCTGCCTATACCTATTGGAAATTCTCTGCTGTTCAACGCATCGGCAAAGCTTTCAAGGTGACAACGGCTTTGGACAATCTCCTCAACTACAAACCCAAGTACCACTACTACAACAGCCCCCTCACCGATGGCATCAACCTGATGGTAGGTCTGTCAGTGGACATCGAAAAGCTGTTCTAAGCAGTCACGAGGTTTGAGGGCTTACCTGCATTTGATGTCCTTGAATTGCCAAGTTGATGAAGGCTCAATGAGATCAAATTCTCTGGCATCAGAAGGCAATGCTGGGAAAATGAGGGCAAAGCGCAATTTCTGGTAAGGCCAAGGAATATAAGTTCTGGCAGGATACATGGTAATGTTATCCACACTCGCCAATCCCAATTTTCCACCCTTGTCACCCTTGATGTAGGTGGCACCACCAATATAGAGAGACACATTGGAACTGCCAGCCTCATACTCCATCTCAACACGCGTCTCTCTGTCAGAGCATGACACCCGCACAATCTTCACACCCGTCGCCTGCTTTTTGTTCACAAAGACAGGATTTTCACGCGAATAGCGATAGGCAGAATAGTCAGCCAGAATTGTTTTGTTATTGTTCAGGATGCTGGGACCATCTTCCTCGCGTCCCCCCTTCACATAAAGACTGTTGATTTTCCTTGTCAAGGTGCGCTGGTCGGTATAGCCATACTTGCAGTTCAATTTAGCGGCCTCCTCATATTTCTCCAAAGCCTCCTCCCAGTTCTCCTCAGCCTCAAAGGCCTTGGCCTCCGTCATCGCGTCTTGAAAACTCTGTTCAAATTCCACCTTCTGACGAGCCTGGATTTCCATTTCCTTCTTCCGCTCTGACGACTCAATGACAGCATTAGCTGTACCAAAAACGCCACGGATAACATCCTGAGTGTTAAAGTTCGTCCATTGCGCACAAGCAGGGAGTGCCGTCACCAGCCCCAAGACAAGAAGCAATACATTTTTCTTTTTCATAATTATTCGGTTTTTGTTAACAATTTTCGACGACCTGATTCTAAATTCGACACAAAAGTACCTATTTTGAAACGAATTACCAAATATTCCCCATAAAACATCACCAATTTATGAAAAGAAAAAACAAAAACGATAAATAGTTCTGCCAAAAGGGAGAATAGATAAGAGAACAATAGGCTTAACTTTATGCCCTAACGAGGAAAAAATATTTCTCCAATTAGGCAGCAAAAAAAAGGTTTTAGAGCCTTCCAGATGAAACGCCGTATCGCCGACCTTCCTACACCGTTTCGTCACCCTTGAAACGGTGTCTCGTCAAAGCTGGTACGTTAGATAAATTTTGCAACCCTTAAGGGCCACAAGTTTTTCCCTTAAGAATCCCCAATTTTCTCAATAAGGTGCCTCTGCTGAGAAAAGCCCACTATGTCACAGCAGCTTATAATACGCGTCGAACCACTGAAAGCAGGATTGCTGAAGGCTTTAGAGTAAGTTTTCGTACTTTCGTTCGGAAAAACTCAAATTTATTTGGTTGTTCTCTCACTTATTCGTACCTTTGCATGTTTTTCGGGCTTTCTCAGCTTGAGAAACATGTTTTTTTGTGTCTTTTACGAATCAATTACAATCAATTAAGATATGAAACAATTATTGCTTGGTGACGAAGCTATTGCCTTGGGAGCAATTAACGCCGGACTCTCTGGCGTGTATGCTTATCCTGGCACTCCTTCCACCGAAATTACTGAATTTATTCAGACCAACAAGGTGGCACAAGAACGTGGCATCCACAGTCGTTGGTGTACAAACGAGAAGACAGCGATGGAGGCTGCGCTCGGTATGTCTTATGCAGGCAAGCGTGCCCTGGTGTGCATGAAGCACGTAGGTATGAACGTATGTGCTGATGCTTTTGTTAACAGTGCTATTACGGGTGTGAATGGCGGTCTTATCGTATTGGCTGCTGACGACCCATCGATGCACTCTTCACAGAACGAACAGGACAGCCGCTTCTATGGCAAGTTCGCGCTCATCCCTGTGTTTGAGCCATCAAACCAGCAGGAAGCTTACGATATGGTGGCAAGCGCTTTCGAACTTTCTGAGAGTCTGAAAGTGCCAGTATTGCTACGCATTGTCACTCGTTTGGCACACAGCCGTGCTGCTGTGGAAGTGGGTGAATTGGGTGTTGAGAACCAACTCAACCCCAGCACTGACCAGTGGGTGTTGCTGCCAGGTATTGCCAGAAAGAAGTATGTAGATCTGCTGGGCAAGCAGGTGGAATTTGAGAAGGCAAGCGAGGTTTCTGCATATAACCGTCTGGAGAAGGGTGGTCAGCAGCGTCTCGGCATTATTGCTTGTGGCATTGGTTACAATTACGTGAAAGAAAATGTGGGTGACGATGCCAACATCCTGAAGGTAAGCCAATATCCATTGCCAGAAGGGAAGATTCAGGCTTTGGCTGCTGAAAACGATGCCATCCTCGTAGTGGAAGATGGTCAGCCAGTAGTGGAAGAGCAGTTGAAGGGTCTTCTGGGTGCAGGTTATGCGATCAAGGGACGTCTGACGGGTGACCTTCCTCGTACAGGTGAGTTGACGCCTGACTGTGTGGCCAAGGCATTGGGCAAGCCTGCAGGTCCTGCATTCGACAACGCAAAGAATCTCGCAGGTCGTCCTCCTCAGCTCTGTCAGGGCTGCGGACACCGCGATGTATATACAGCACTGAACGAGGTGTTGGCTGAATATCCTGATTATCGTGTGTTTGGTGACATCGGTTGCTACACATTGGGTGCGCTGCCACCTTTCAAGGCACTCTCCAGCTGCGTGGATATGGGTGCTTCCATCACAATGGCAAAGGGTGCTGCTGATGCAGGATTGTTCCCATCTGTTGCCATCATCGGCGACTCAACCTTCACCCACTCTGGTATGACAGGTCTTTTGGATGCAGTCAACGACAAATCCAACATCACCGTTGTCATCTCTGACAACCTGACCACAGGTATGACAGGTGGGCAGGATTCTGCAGGTACAAACAAGTTTGAGGCGATTTGTCTTGGTTTGGGCGTAGAGCCAGAGCATGTACGTGTGGTGGTGCCACTTCCCAAAAACATGCCTGAGATCACTCGCATCCTGAAGGAGGAGATAGAGTACAATGGAGTTTCAGTGATTATTCCTCGTCGTGAGTGCATCCAGACAGCAGCACGTCACGCAAGAGAAAGACAGAAAGCAAAGGAGGCAAACAAATGAAGAAAGACATCATACTTTGCGGTGTGGGCGGACAAGGCATCCTCTCCATCGCTACCATCATCGGAGAAGCAGCTACAGAGGCAGGCATCAACCTGAAACAAGCTGAGGTACACGGAATGAGTCAACGTGGTGGTGACGTGCAGTCAAACCTGCGCCTCTCTACAGAGAACATCTATTCAGACCTCATTCCACAGGGAGGTGCTGACGTGGTCATCTCAATGGAACCGATGGAGGCACTGCGTTACCTCCCCTATCTTGCCAAGACTGGCACCATCGTGACCAGCAGCAAGCCTTTCATCAACATCCCTAACTACCCTGACGAAGCTGCTCTGATGGCTGAACTCGACAGCATGCCATCAGTGGTGAAACTCGACATTGAGAGTGTAGCAAAGGATGCAGGCAATGTGCGTGGCGCCAACATGGTGCTGCTCGGCATGGCTGCCCCATTTATTGAGATTCTCACGGTCGAGCAACTTCGCAAGGCCATTTCCGTCATCTTTGCACGTAAAGGCGAAGCCATTGTCGAAGCCAACCTCAAGGCTTTCGACATGGGTGTAGCAGCAAGTAATAAATAACAATCAAACACAAATAAACACATGATTCACAATCCTGAAATGGAATGCATGGACAGAGAGTCTATGCGCAAGTTGCAGACCGAGCGTTTGCAGAAAGTCGTCAAGAGGTGCTACGAGAATGTGCCTTTCTATCGCAAGAAGATGGACAGAATGGGTGTGAGACCTGAGCACATCAAGAGCATTGACGACATCACGAAGTTGCCCTTCACCACGAAGCACGACTTGCGCGACGAGTACCCCTTCGGACTCCAAGCCGTGCCTCAGAGTGAAATTCGCCGTATTCACGCCTCATCAGGTACGACCGGCAAGCCCGTGGTCGGCACCTACACAGAGAATGACCTGAAGATGTGGGCAGAGTGCGTAGCTCGTGTGATGGCAGTAGGCGATGTAGGACCAGGCGATGTCGTACAGGTGGCATACGGATATGGATTATTCACAGGAGGCTTAGGTGCGCACGACGGTGCTGCTGTACGTGGCGCCATCCAGTTGCCTATCTCAGCAGGTAACTCTGCCAAGCAGATCATGCTGATGAAGGACTTTGGCACGACAGCACTTTGCTGCACCCCTTCGTATGCTTTGCATCTGGCAGAGGTGATTGAACAGACTCCCAACATCGACGCTGAGGATCTGAAACTGAGAGTCGGCTTCTTCGGAGCAGAACCTTGGACTTGGGGCATCCGTCGTGAGTTGGAGAAGAAACTGCACATCAAGGCAATCGACATCTACGGACTGACAGAGATGTGCGGTCCTGGTGTGGGCGGTGAGTGTCAATTCCAGAACGGTACGCACGTGGCTGAAGACATGTTCTATCCAGAAATCATCAATCCAGAAACCCTGCAGCCTGTAGAGCCAGGTGAAGAAGGTGAGTTGGTGTTCACTTCTTTGTGCAAGGAAGCAATGCCTATCCTCCGTTATCGTACAAGAGACCTCACCCACCTCATCTATGAGCCTTGTGAGTGTGGACGTACAACGGTCCGCCTCGGAAAGATTTTGGGTCGTAGCGACGATATGCTCATCATACGTGGTGTGAACGTCTTCCCATCGCAAATTGAGACCGTGCTGACCGAATTCCCAGTATTCACCCCACAGTATTTCATCACCGTGGATCGCAAGAACAACGAAGACACCTTCGACCTCGATGTCGAGTTGCGTGCAGAATACTTCTCGCCCAACCCAGCGAAGCAGATGCCATTCATCAAACCACTCTACGACCGCATCGTCAGTCTGGTGGGCATCAAGCCAAACATCCACATCAAGGAACCAGGCAACATCGAACGTTCTACAGGCAAGGCCAAGCATGTGCTCGATAAGAGAACACTCCTGAAGGATTGGAAGTAGAAACTTTCTGAACATATACATATTTAAAAATAGAAATGACAACACCATTAGATTATACGATTGTGACCGATGCCATCGAGGGGATGGGGCTGGGCGACTTCTCGCAGGCCACCATCCGTGACATCCAATCACTCTCGAAAGTGCTGGAAGAAAAGACGGGACAGACGGTCATCCATCTGGAGATGGGTGTGCCAGGTCTGCAGCCTTCGGACATCGCCATCAAAGCAGAACAAGAGGCGTTGCAGAACGGTTGCGCCACCATCTACCCTCCCAACGGCGGTATTCCACGCATCAAGAACGCGGCTTCGCGTTTCGTCAAGGCATTCATCGGAGTGGACATCGACCCACTCTGCTGCATCCCCACCACAGGTTCGATGCAGGGTACTTTTGCTGTCTTCACGGCTTGGCACCACGCCATGCCTGAGAAGGACACCGTGCTGTTCATCCATCCCGGTTTCCCTGTACAGACCTCGCAATGCGACGTGATTGGCTTGAAACATATCGGCTTGGACATTCACGACTATCGCGGTGATGCGCTCGTTGAGAAGCTGGAAGAGATCCTATCGGCAGGCAACATCTGTGGTATTGTCTATTCAAACCCCAACAACCCATCATGGGTATGCTTCAATGAGGAAGAGCTGAAGGGCATCGCCATGTTGGCAGACAAGCACGACTGCATCATCCTGGAAGACCTCGCTTACTTCGCGATGGACTTCCGCAGGGATCTGAGTCATCCGTTCGAAGCACCTTATCAGGCTACGGTGGCAAGATATACAGACAAGTACATCTTGGCCGTGTCGGGCTCGAAGGCATTCTCGTATGCGGGTCAACGCATCGGTGTGGCTTGTATCAGCAACACCCTCTACCACCGTGTCTATCCTGCTTTGGAGCAGAACTTTGGCGTGGGTGAGTTCGGAAACTTCTTCTGCAACCGACTGATGTACACGCTCAGTAGCGGTACGACACATAGTGTGCAGCACGCAATGGCAGCGCTGATGGAAGCAGCTTGTGACGGTCAGTACAACTTCTTGGCTGATGTACGCGAGTATGGCAGAAGAGCCAAGTATATGAAGGACGTGCTCCTGACCAACGGCTTCTACCTCGTGTATGACAACGACATGGGCGCACCCTTAGCTGACGGTTTCTACTTTACGGTACAGTACCCAGGCATGACTGACCTCCAACTGACACGTGAACTGATGTACTATGGCATTGCCGTGTTCCCGCTCGACACGATGGGTTCGAACGAACAAGGCGTGCGCATATGTACCTCGTTCTTCTCAAAGGAACAGGAGCCGATGTTTAAAGAGAGAATAGAAAGTTTCAATCGTAATCATTCATAAGACCTATAAGTCCTATAAGACCTATAAGCCCCATAAAACCAAAACTCTAATGGACGATAAATCACCTTACTTTCATCCGCAGTACGAGACACTCTCGCACGAGGAGATTAAGAAGCTGCAGCTGGAACGGCTGCAGGCAACGGTGAAGCATTGCATGAACTCACCGTTTTACAAGAAACGTTTTGAGGAAATCGGATTGAAACCAGAGGACATCAAGAGCCTCGATGACATCCGTAAGATTCCTTTTACCACCAAACAAGACCTGAGAGACACCTACCCCTTTGGCATAGCCAGTGCGCCTCTCCGTCAGTGTGTACGTCTGCACTCTTCATCGGGTACGACGGGTAATCCAACCGTGATTCTGCACACACAGAAAGACCTTGACGAGTGGTCGAACCAAGTGGCACGTAACCTCTGGATGGTGGGACTACGCCCCGATGACGTGTTCCAGAACTCCTCTGGTTACGGCATGTTCACAGGCGGTCTCGGTTTCCAGTATGGTGCTGAGAAGTTGGGTATGCTCACTGTGCCAGCAGCAGCTGGTAACTCCCTGCGTCAGATCAAGTTCATCAAGGACTTTGGCACTACAGCCATTCACGCTGTGCCCAGCTACCTAACCCGTCTCTATGAGGTGATGCAGTCTGAAGGTGTTGACCCACGCAAGGACACGAAGCTGAAGGTGCTTGCCATCGGTGCTGAGCCTCACTCGGAAGAACAGCGCAAGCGCATCGAGGAGATGATGGGCGCGAAGGCTTACAACTCGTTCGGCATGAGTGAGATGTGTGGCCCAGGCGTTGGTTTTGAGTGCCCAGAGCAGAACGGTTTGCACTTCTGGGAAGACTACTATATCGTGGAAATTGTTGACCCTGATACCCTGGAGCCAGTGCCAGAGGGTGAAATCGGTGAACTGGTGCTCACCACCCTTTGCCGTGAAGCGATGCCATTGCTCCGCTATCGTACCAGAGACTTGACCCGTGTACTGGGACACACTTGTCCTTGTGGACGTAACCACGTACGTCTCGACCGCATGCGTGGACGTTCCGACGACATGATGGTGCTGCGTGGTGTGAACATCTTCCCCATCCAAATTGAGAAGATTCTGATGCAGTTCAAGGAACTCGCCAGCAACTACCTCATCACTTTGACCACTGACGAGGACAACGACAACATGACCGTAGAGGTGGAACTCGAAGAACTCTTCACAGATGACTACCAGCGCCTCATTGCCTTGCAGAAGGAAATCAAGCGCCGACTGAAGGACGAAATCCTCCTCACCCCTCATGTAAAACTCGTGCCTAAGGGCAGCCTGCCTGTGAGCGAAGGAAAAGCCGTGAGAGTGGTAGATAAGAGAAAAGTGTATCAATAAAACTTTCAATTATGACTATCAAGCAATTATCCATCTTCATCGAGAACAAGGGAGGCACGCTGATTAAGGTTCTCGACCTGCTGAGCAAGGCAGGCATACAGATTATTGCCTCCACCATTGCCGACACCAAGGATTACGGCATTTACCGTGTGCTGTGTAACAACCCGGCACAGGCGTATATCATCCTGAAAGATGCAGGCATCAATGTGCAGCTCTCTGACGTGATTGCCCTCAGCATCGACGACCAACCCGGTCGTGCTGCTGAAGCCATCAAGGAAATTTCTGCCGCTGGAGTCAGCATCCTTTATCTCTACTCCTTCCTTTGGCAGGGCAAGGGCGTTCTTGTGTTCCGTGCCGACCAGAGCGAGAAGGCAAAGGAGACCATCATGCTGAACAAATTGACATTCTTGACGGAAGAAGACTTTAAGTCTTTATAGGAAAAAGTAGGGTTTCAGCACTTTTTTCGCCTTTCGTGCGAAAAAAGTGCTGAAATGTTTGGTCAGTCCAAAAAAAAGGCGTACCTTTGCACTCGCTAAACAAAAGAGATGGTGCCATAGCTCAGTTGGTAGAGCATCGGACTGAAAATCCGTGTGTCCCCGGTTCGAATCCTGGTGGTACCACCAATAAAGGCTTCTGACAAACAAAAAGTTTCGTCAGAAGTCTCTTTTTTTACCCTTTTTACAGCCATTATTAAAAAAATCCGCAAAAAAACTTTTCGTTTCGAACTATTATTACTACTTTTGCAAATCATCATATTCATACTTGTATCAAAACTCATACATCTATCATTATGAACACACAAATAGGTCTTACAGAGGCGTTGGGTCAGAGCGGACTGGAATCCATCGACTACGTCATACTTTTCACCTACCTCGTCATGCTCATCTGCCTTGGCGTCTTTCTCAGCTATAACAGAGAAACGAAAAGTACCAACGACTATTTTCTGGCAGGCAACACGCTGACATGGTGGGCCGTCGGTGCATCCCTCATTGCGGCCAACATCTCCGCAGAGCAGCTTATTGGTATGGCAGGTACGGGCTATGCTGACGGCATTGCAATTGCCGCCTACGAAATCATGGCTGCCGTCGCCCTCGTTATCATTGGCAAGTTCATGCTCCCCATCATGATGGAACAGAGATTCTTCTCCATGCCACAGTTCCTGCGGAACCGCTATACCAACGGCGTGGGACTTTCTTTCTCCATCCTGTGGCTCTTTCTCTATATTTTCGTCAACCTCACCTCAGTGGCGTGGCTGGGTGCTCTTGCTATTGAACAGATCATGGGATTTCAGGGGCTCGCCGTCTCAATAGGAGGATTGGAAGTCTCTGCGCGTCTAATCATCATCATCGCCCTTTTCGCCATTGCTGGCCTCTACTCCATCCACGGAGGTATGACATCTGTAGCATGGACCGATGTGATGCAAGTCGTATTCATCATCGGCGGTGGACTTGCCACCGCCTATTATGCCATAGGAGCTTTAGCAGGCGACGATGGTACCATTTCTGAAGGATGGAACAGACTGCTCAACTTCGCCATAGACCGCGAATACGCTAAAGACACCCACTTTCACCTCATCATTCAGGAAAGCCATAATGCAGCAGCATACGACAATGTGCCTGGTATCGCTGCTGTCGTAGGTGGTATCTGGCTGACCAACCTTTCCTACTGGGGCTTCAACCAATACATCACCCAGAAGGGACTTGCCGCCTATAGCATTCATGAAGCACAGAAAGGCTTTATGTTTGCCGCCTTACTAAAAATAATCATCCCATTCATCGTCTTGATTCCGGGTCTTTGTGCTTTCTACATCACACAATACGGCGACACAACCCTGCAAAATTCCATTCATGTGTCGGATGAAGCTTATCCTTGGTTCCTCAAGAATTTCATCCCCACTGGTATCAAGGGACTGGGTTTTGTGGCACTTGTTGCGGCAGTCGTGTCCTCGTTGGCATCGATGCTCAACAGTACTTCCACCATTTTTACCATCGACATCTATCGAAAATACATCAATCCAGATGCCTCAGACAAGAGGTTAGTGAACGTAGGACGAGCATCAGCCATCGTTGCACTTCTCCTCGCACTCGTCTCAGCCACACCATTACTTGGCGAACTTGACCAAGCATTCCTATATATCCAGGAGTATTCGGGTTTCCTCTATCCAGGCATCACCATCGTGTTCGGACTTGGACTTCTTTGGAAACGTGCTTCCAAGACTGCTGCCATCTGGATTACAATTCTCACCATTCCAATTGGAATCCTCTTCAAGTTACTCCTCCCTCATGTCGCCTTCATCTTCCGTGAAGGATACGTCACCATGATTCTTTTGGTGCTGTTTATCACGATTTCCTTGTGCAGCCAGAAGACTCAGCCAAGTCAAAGCATCCCGAAACTGGGACGAGATATCATGAGAAAGTGGAGTTACATTTTGGGTGTCATAGCTGTCGTTTTAATTATCGCAGCCACCATTGTCTGCGTCGGTTATCTGCTGTTACCAGCAGAAGCCACACCTGAGAACAATCTCATCGCTTACCTCAATGACATCGGATTCCAGGCCTTCTTCTTCTTTGGCTGCTTAGTAGGTGCATGTGCCATCTTGTTGTTTACCAATGCCAAAAGTCCCAAGGAAGACACCAAGGCACTTTCCATTAACCTGGCTCTCTTCTCCACCACACGAGGATATACTTATGGCGCCATTATTGTCTGCGCCATATCACTCATTATGTATATTGTTTTGTGGTAAGGCTGTCAAAACATAAGCATGGGGTGAAACATCTGTATCAAGGTTTCACCCCATGCCTTTATTATAAATGTATATACTATTCAAAATAGTACAAGAAGGTAGCAAGACCTTCCAGCGCCTGCTTCTTCTGGTTCTCAATCTCCAACTTAAACTTGATTTGTGCCTTACAGATACCACGGATGTTTGCGATTTCGTGCAATGAGGCCGTGAGGCGTACACGCTGACCAGCCAAAACAGGCTGACCGAACTTCATCTGATCCATACCGTAGTTGACCAGCATCTTCACATTGTTCACCTGAATCAGCTCCTGCCACAAGTGAGGGAGAAGAGACAGTGTCAGATAACCATGAGCAATGGTTGACTTGTAAGGACTTTCCACTTTAGCACGTTCTGGATCCACATGAATCCACTGGTGATCAATCGTGGCATCGGCAAAGAGGTTAATACGCTCCTGCGAAATCTCAAGCCACTCACTCGTACCTATTACTTCGCCCAGATGTGAGGCAAACTCATCATATGAATTGACAACAAGCTTTTCCATATACTTACACTTTTTGCTTTCAGGGTGCAAAGGTAGGGAAAAAAAATGAAAAGAGAACAAAGAAAAGACAAAAAAGAGAGAATTGCCGTGCAATTCCCTCCTTTGCTTCATCCAATTAAGCTTCAGCCTTCTTACCTGTGAGCTTTTCCTTGATGCGAGCCTTCTTACCTGTGAGCTTGCGCAGGTAGTAAAGCTTAGCGCGACGCACCTTACCTACCTTGTTCACTTCGATAGAATCAATGTTAGGTGAGTTGAGTGGGAAAATACGCTCCACACCTACGGTGCCAGACATCTTGCGAACAGTAAAGCGCTTCTTGTCCTGATGGCCTGCAATCTTAATGACTACACCACGATACAACTGAATACGCTCTTTCGTACCCTCGATAATCTTGTAAGCTACTGTTACAGTATCACCTGCCTTGAACTCAGGGAACTGCTTTGGCTCAGAGGTCTGCATAGCCTCTTCAGCCACTTTAATTAAATCTACTGCCATTTTGGTCTTTTATTGATAATTAAAGAGTTACAGCGAAGCATTCTCCTTTTCAGAACATCAGAACACCTTTGTTCCAAGTCCTTGGGCTCTCTCCCTATCAGACAGCGGCTTCGCCAAAGCGGGTGCAAAGGTAGATAAAATAATTGAGAATTGAAAATTGAGAATTGAAAAATTCACCATTCGGTACGTTTTTTCTGACAGAAAGCACGTTGAACAGCCAATTTGTCAATTCCCAATTATCAATTATCCATCTTCAATTGCCATTATTTATTCACAATCACCAGACCGCCATTCGTTGGAATCGTGACAGCGATTTGCTTCTTGGCCTTGACAGTGGTAAGACTGCCATTGAGTTGGGCATCGTCGCTATACATCATCAGTTCAGCACCTTTTCCATACATGCTAAGGTCGATGTTTGTTTTCAGTGGCTCCTTGCTTGCGTTGATACCTGCAATAAACCAATGATCGCCAGCACGACGAGCAATGATGGCATACTTGCCTGGATAACCATCGATGAACTTCACCTCATCCCAAGTGGTGGGCACATGCTTCATGAAATCAATCGCCCAATCAGGAGCATCAGTCAGGTTGTTGGGTGCGAGGGCAAAGTGCTGCACGGCACTCTGGAAGAGAACCGCTGTGGAGAGGGCATAGACATCAGAAGTGACGCGGTGCGTACCACGCTTGTTGTCTGCACTATAGAACTTATTGAGTGTGGAACCACCAAAGTCCATGGAACCAACGGTGTTGCGGATGAAGGTGTGAAGGGTGGCATTGTGTGCCTCAGCATCGCAAGCGCCTTGTCCGAAGTGGAGATTCTCAGAGGCGAGAACGGCTTCACTGGCTGCATAGTTAGGGTACATACGTTCCCAACCACGAGGCAGGGTGCAACCATGGAAGATGACCAGAATGCCAAAATCGTTGGCGTCTGAAAGGATATCCTCATAGAGCTGCATCATGTTCTGCTTGTCACCACCAAAGAAATCGACCTTAATACCACGGATGCCCACACGCTTCATCCATGCCATTTCTGCACGACGTTCACGACTCTTGTCCATCTTGCCAATAGGTGACTGAGGGGCATCGTTCCAAGAACCATTGGAGTTGTACCAAAGGAAGAGACCCACACCCTTGGTCTTACCGTAGGCAGCCAATTCCGCTATTCTGTCATAACCAATTTGCTTGTCCCAAAGGGCATCGATGAGTACAGTCTGATAACCCATCGCAGCAGAGAAGTCAATGTAGCGTTTCTGTTCATCGTAATTACAGCTGGCATCCATACCGATAATCCAGCTCCACGAACCCTTACCATAGATATATTCCTGCGAAGCTTGGTACTTTGGAGCCACCAAGTCAAAAGGAACTGTGGTCTCCACGATAGGAGCCAAGGTCGTACCCAACGTGATAGTGCGCCAAGGCGTCTCACAAGGCAATGCTACAGAAGCAGAGGTGGATCCCCAACCGTTGCACTCACCTGGCTGTGGAAAACCAATCTTATAGAGTCCACCATTCACATTGAGAAGTCGACTGGCCACATAGCCACCATCCACTCCAGTTTCGCTGATGAGCACCCAACCTTTGTCGCCCAAATGGAAGAGGCATGGGAAAGAATAGCCTTCACCCCAGCCGTTCTTGCCCATCTGGTCATCGTCGGTATAGGAAGTCTCATAACTGGGAGATGTACGGGCAAAACCACCCATAGGACGTGACTGAGGGCACATGAAAGTGGTCGTACCCTCTGGCAACTGAAAACCACTAGCTTCACTCTCAATCACACATACTTTTGTATCGCGCTGTGGTAAAATGCGATAGCGATAAGCCACGTCACGATTGCTCACACGGAAGATGACATCCATCACCTTCTTGCCCTTCTGTTCGAAGCTGCACACGGCCTCTATCGCTTCATAATCGACATGACTCCGTTTGATGTTACGCAGGTCATAGGATTCCTTCACCTCATTCACTTCGCAACCCGCCAAAGTTAGGTCACTGGTATAGTTGCCGATGTTAGTGTTGACGCCCAGAGGTGAACTGCCAATAAATTCGGTGGTGCCCACATTGACACGATAGGTGGCCACCCCGTTCTGATCTTCCACCACTACAGTCAGTTTTCCGTCAGGACTTGTAAAAGACTTCTCTGTCGCCCATGCCGACGACCACACACTTGCCAACGCAAGCATTCCCAAAATGATTTTCTTCATGTTTGTTTTGTTATTTGGTTTGTTAGTTTGTTAGTGATTTAGTTTGTTCGCAGTTTCAAGGCACAAAGGTACGACATTTTTTCCATATATTCTTTACATTCTGTTACACATTCTTTCGTTCATGTTACGGCAGCGAACAAAAATGATACGGGAAAGCAAATCTATCTGAATAATTTTTCCTAACTTTGCACCCAACCAGCCTATGGGCTGGGCGATTCTTTAAACTCTAAACACTAAACTTTAAATTTTATAATAAAGATATGGAAAGAACATGGCGTTGGTTTGGCAAGAAAGATAAGATTACACTTGCCCAGCTGAAACAGATTGGTGTGGAGGGCATCGTAACTGCCCTGCACGACGTACCTCTTGGCGAGGTGTGGACACGTGAGAAGATTCATGATGTGAAGACGTACATTGAGAGTTATGGAATGCGTTGGAGCGTGGTTGAGAGTCTGCCTGTGGTGGAGACCATCAAGTATGGCGGTCCTGATCGTGACCATCAGATTGAGGTCTATAAGGAAAGCCTGCGCAACCTCTCCGCTGAGGGCATCCACTGCATCTGCTACAACTTCATGCCTGTGCTCGACTGGGCACGTACCGACCTATTGCACGAGAACCCCAATGGTTCTACGAACCTCTATTTTAACTATGCGGAGTTCGCCTACTTCGACATCTACATCCTAAAGCGTGAAGGAGCTCGTGAAGAATGGGCGAAGTTTGAGTTCCCTGCTGGTGTGGGTGCTGGTCGCAATGTGTTGGCTGAGTGCGACGAACTCGCCAAGACCATGACTCCAGAAAAGGATCACAAGCTTGTGGAGACCATCATCATTAAGACACAAGGCTTTGTATCTGGTAATTTCAGCGAAAACGACGAGGCTCCTATCCAGAAGTTCCGTGACTTCCTCGACCTCTATAAGGGTATTGACAAAGCACAACTTCGTGCCAACATGAAATACTTTTTGGAGGCAATCATGCCAACTTGCGAGGAGTATGGCATGAACATGTGTGTACATCCAGACGACCCACCAATTGAGGTGCTCGGCTTACCACGCATCGTTCGCACAGAAGAGGATATCGAATGGTTCCTCAATGCTGTGCCCAACAAGCACAACGGACTCACCTTCTGTGCAGGCTCCCTCTCAGCTGGTGCCTACAACAACGTGGTGGAGATGGCAAAGAAGTTCGCATCACGCACCCACTTCGTACATCTCCGTTCGTGCCACATCTTCCCCAATGGCGACTTCACAGAAGCATCTCACTTAGGTGGTCGTGCAGACCTCATCGAACTCTGCCGCATTTTCGAGCAAGAGAACCCACAACTGCCCATGCGTGTTGACCACGGTATGACCTTCACAGACGAGCCTGGTGGCATCTTCGATGAGAGCAACCACGGTCACAACTCTGGCTACACTCTCCTCGGACGTATGTTCGCTATGGGTCAGGTACAGGGTATCCTCGCCACTGTGGATAGAGAATTGGGAATTGAATACAAACAACCAGGATTCTTTGATTAAAAAATGAAACTCAACGATATTTTCTCAGGCAACTTTAATGCCGCAGAGTGGGAAGCCAAAGGCTATCAGCTTCCCAAGTTTGACATAGCAGCAGTGCGTCAGAAGACACATGACAACCCCACATGGGTACATTTTGGTGGAGGCAACATCTTCCGTGCCTTCCCTGCAGCCATCCTCAACGATGCCCTCAATACAGGTAAGTATGACAAAGGTGTGATTGTGGCAGAAACCTTCGACTTCGAAGTGGTCGATAAGGCATACGCGCCTTACAATAACCTTTCTCTCTTGGTGTCTCTCCAATCTACAGGCACCATCGAGAAGAAGGTCATCGCTTCTGTCACTGAGGCACTCAAGGCTGACTACCAATTTGCTGACTGGCAGCGCCTTGTGGAGATTTTCAAGAGCCCATCCCTCCAGATGATTTCCTTCACTATCACAGAGAAGGGATACACCTACAACGATGCAGACCTCGCACGTGGTCTCACTCCAGTCTTCGCCATGGGTAAGGTATGTGCCTTGCTCTTAGAGCGCTTCAATGCCGGTCAGCTATCACTCACCGTCCAATCTATGGACAACTGTTCCCACAATGGTGATAAGGTGAAGGCAGGCGTCTTCGCATACGCAGAGAAGTGGGTGGCTGATGGACTCGTACCTGCTGCCTTCCTCGACTATCTGAAGGACGAGACAAAGATCACCTTCCCCTGGTCGATGATTGACAAGATCACTCCCCGTCCACACGAGAAGGTGAAGGAGATGCTGGCTGCCGATGGTTTTGAAGACAACGACTACATCGAGACAGAGAAGCACACGTTCACTGCTCCTTTCGTGAATGCAGAAGAGGTACAGTATCTGGTCATCGAGGACAACTACACCAATGGTCGCCCCCCACTCGACCTTGGCGGCGCACTCTACACCACCCGTGAAACGGTGGACAAGGTGGAGACCATGAAGGTGACCACTTGTCTCAATCCGCTCCACACAGCGATGTCCATCTATGGTTGCATGTTGGGTTACACCCTCATCTCTGCAGAGATGGCTGACGATGACCTTCGCAGCTTCATCCAGAAGATTGGCTATATGGAAGCCATGCCTGTGGTGACTGACCCGGGTGTGCTCAACCCATATGAATTCATTGGTGCCGTCATCAACCGCCGTCTGCCTAATCCTTTCATGCCTGACGCGCCTCAGCGCATCGCGATGGACACCAGTCAGAAGCTTCCTATCCGCTTTGGTGAGACCATCAAGAAATACTTGGCACGTGGACTCGACAAGAGTAACCTCGTGCTCATCCCACTCACCCTCGCAGGCTATGCACGCTACCTCAAGGGCATCAAGGATGATGGCACCCCCTTCGAGCCTTCACCCGACCCCATGCTGGCAGAGTTACAAGCTATCGTAACTCCCCTCGAAGTGGGCAAGGCAGACCAAGACTACAGCTGTTTGAAGTCTCTCTACAGCCGTGCCGACGTCTTTGGTGTCAACCTTTATGATGCTGGTCTTGGCGAACAGATTGAAGGCATGGTCAAGGAACTCTACGCTGGCAATGGTGCCGTACGCAAGACATTGCACAAGTATGTGGCAGCACGTTAACTAGCTCACTCAATAGACAAATTTCTTAGTCCATAACTAATCTATAACCAAGAGGAGGGTGTGTCAACTGGCACATCCTCCTTTTTGTGATCAGGAATAAAACTCCTGCAAGACCTCTAAAGATTTCAGTTCTGGGAAGTTAGGGACATGCAGTCGGTAATACTCATTGAGCACCTGTAGGATGCGCATCCGTTCCTGACGTGAAAAGCGGAAGATATGCAGAGTCGGATAATCCATGCGGAAGAGCACAGGCAGAGCTTGTGCCTCCTGACGTCGTAGGAAATGGGCATGAGGGGGTTGACGGTCGCAATAGGAACCCGCCAAGAGGTCGAAATAATGATCTGGGCGTTCCAGATTGGGATAAATACCCATGAAACGGCTGAGGTGCATCAGAAAAGCAAGGTGGAAATTCGCCATCGCATCAGCCGATTCCACCATATCGAGCCACTGAAGAGAGGATTCGATATAGCGATACAGAGACGGATTCTCCTTTTCCTCCCGCAAAGCAGCACTTAGAAACTCCGCAAGAAAAAGGGCAAGCGTCGATTTAACAGGCGAGAATGGGAGGTCTGTATAATTATAATAGGTACGCACGTCATTGGGACGGGGCAACTTCCCCCCATTCGGCCTCAACTCCACACTGAACTCCACCATCGACAAAGGTTGCCAAAACGACACATTACGTACACTCCGTTTCGTACGCGAAGTGGATGCCATGAACGACAAACGCCCACGTCCCTCCGTGAAGAGGTCAACAATCATCGAATTGTCACCATACTTCACTGTCCGCAACACAATCCCACGAAGTGTTTCCATTGTTTAAATTTAAATTAGGACAGGCAGTTAAACTGGTTTGAAAGGGAGTCCCCCTGCTTGCTCCAACATCAAGTCGGCGAGTACACCATTCGCATCGGACTCGCCATTGATGGTGTCATAGATGAACTTGAGTCCCTCGCGTCCCCCACCATGTTTCAGCACATAGACCAGACATAGGTACTGCAGGGCAGCGCTGGAGGAGAGAATGTCGAGGTCGGTGAGGGCGAGATGCGAGAGTGCCAGCTGGTGGGCATCATCACTGTTTTCGTCAATGAAACGCTGCACATCGCCCAGAGTCTCCAATCCAAAGGATTCGAGTACGGGCAGGAAAGGCATCATCGATACGGGAAATATCTCGGCTTGATTGACAGCGGCGATGCGCCTGTTCAGACGGTCGAAGGGGTGCAGTTCGAGGTAACTGCGGAATGAGCCTGCTGACAGCGGCACATCATCGAGTTGTCCATTCTGTACCAAGGACATGATTTGGCGACGGTAGTCGGTAAGTACAAGACGCAGACGGCTGAACTCATCATCAATTAGTTCCAACATACCTGCCAAACGACTGAACTGCCGCTGGAACTCTCGTGGAATTCTCACGTCACCCTTGTAGCCGATGTCGTGTTCGATGGTTGACCATACGTGCTGCAGTGCTGTGCGCATCTGCAGTTCGAAACGCGGGCCGCCTTCTTTCAATCGACAAATGTAATGCAGCGAGTTGTAGCCAAAGCTGTCCAGCTGGTGCAGTTTGCGTTTATCCACACTTTCTTTCCAGTCGATGTCAAAGATGCGTTTGGCGATAGCTGCCACCTTATCTACTTCATCTGTATAGAAGGTGATGACACGCACACCCACGAGATCGGTCACATCGTCGATGCTCTTGTATTTTGCGCCTTTCAACTCCAGTTTTCCCATCAACGACTTCTCAGTCTTCACACGATGTTCCATGGCGGTAACGTAGATGCCTTTATCAAGGAGCGCATGACGCAGCTGGTCATAGGCATTCTTTGCCAGCTGTTCCAATGTGGGACGCAGTTCCCGGTACTGCTTCATCAACGCCATTCCATGCGCGTCCAGTTTCACTTTTTTTTCCATCTTTTCTTCATGATTTGACTGGTATTGGATTACATCTCCCAAATACCTGATTAATGAGTTGTTGGAACTCCTTGTAGGCAAAGGTATCTTGGAGTTCACGAAGTGCTTCGGCCAACCCTCGGTAGTGCCACTCATGAACCTGACGTTCTCTGATGCGGAAAAGGCTCCAAAGGGTGTCGCCTTGTGTGGCATAATCACGAGCTATGGCCCGCATGTTCGAAAGTTTGTCACCCAGAGCTACCATCTTGGCATCGTGCGGGGCTACGGACAAGCGGTCGATGGCAGCTTGCTTGCGGATGCGCCAACTTGCTTCCTCACTCATGCCGCCGACTTTTATGTCGCTCTCCGCATCCACCAACGAGGCAATGCGTTCGCCAAATTCAGCACGAATCTGTTCCAAGGTAACATCGGTATCTTCCACAGTATCATGCAGAGCAGCAGCAGCCAGCAATTCCTGGTCGGAGGTCATCGTAGCAACGATTTCCACAGCCTCCATTGGGTGTACGATATAAGGGAATCCCTTGCCGCGACGCTCTGTCCCAGCATGAGCACGAACCGCAAATATGATGGCGCGGTCCAGCAGTTCTGTATCTAAAGGTTGATTTGCCATTGTTTGTATTGATTCATTATTACTTCCGAACACGTTTGCAAATTACGGGAAAAAACCACAAACCACAAAACATTTCGAAAACTTTTTTGATAAAAGGACAAAAAAGTGGCGAAAAGTTTTGGTGGTCGGAGAAAAAGTCGTACCTTTGCACTCGCAATTGAAAAATTGCCTTCAGGTTGGCCCGTTCGTCTATCGGCTAGGACGAGAGATTTTCATTCTCTAAAGAGGAGTTCGACTCTCCTACGGGCTACCAGCCCACACGCTGGGCGTTTTTTATGTTTCTTCGGAAACAAGCAGGGAGATGGGTGCGAGGTCACAGCGCCATACCACATCGGACTCCCAAAAACAAACTTAATGTTTAATTCTAAATTCTTAATTAACAAATGGCACACCACAAGTCATGTCTGAAGCGCATCCGCCAGAACGAGAAGCGCAGACTCCACAACCGTTACTACGCAAAGACAATGCGTAACTTCCTCCGCGACATCCGCAACGAAAAGGACAAGGCAACCGCTCAGGAAATGTTCCCAAAACTCCAGAAGATGCTCGACAAGCTGGCTAAGCAGAACATCATTCACTGGAAGAAGGCTGCAAACCTGAAGTCAAACACAGCAAAGATGATTGCCAAACTCGCGTAAGAAGAGAAACAAGAACTATTCGGCATAGCCAAATATTCTATAGAGACAAGAAGGTCGGAACTCGTATGAGTTTTCCGACCTTTTTCGTGTTTCCAACATACACCCATCTATGAATGATGCAAATAAAACGAACAAATCGCAAGCGATTTTGCCGTTTAAAACTACTATTTTCAAGTTTTTTCCCCATAGGGGAATATTTCTTCGTTTTTCTTTTGTCATGTCGAAAAAAAGTCGTAACTTTGTAACGTATAAAAAGAGAATATAAAAATGGATGAAACACAGATGAACGGGGCGAATTACTCCGCCAGTAACATCCAAGTCCTGGAGGGCTTGGAGGCCGTAAGAAAACGCCCCGCCATGTACATCGGCGACATCAGCGAGAAGGGTCTTCACCATCTCGTTTATGAAACGGTCGATAACTCTATCGATGAGGCGCTGGCAGGTTTCTGTACGCACATCGAAGTAACAATCAACGAAGACAATTCTATCACTGTTCAGGACAACGGACGTGGTATCCCTGTGGACATGCACGAGAAGGAACATCGCAGTGCCCTCGAGGTGGTGATGACCGTGTTGCATGCCGGCGGCAAGTTCGACAAGGGTTCTTACAAGGTGTCGGGCGGTCTGCACGGTGTGGGTGTGAGTTGTGTGAACGCACTGTCGAAGCACATGACCTCACAGGTATATCGTGATGGCAAGATTTATCAGCAGGAATATGAGAAGGGCAAGCCTCTCTACGACGTGAAGGTGGTGGGCGAGACGGAGCTGCGAGGCACTCGTCAACAGTTCTGGCCAGACAACAGCATCTTCATCACCACAACGTACAAGTATGACATCCTGGCGAACCGTATGCGTGAGCTGGCCTATCTGAATGCGGGTATCAAGATCACCCTGACCGACATGCGTCTGGACAAGAACGCAGAAGTGGGTATTGAGGGCATTCGTCAAGAGGTGTTCCACAGCGAGGGTGGTCTGAAGGATTTTGTGCGCTATATCGACTCGACCCGCACTTGCTTGTTCGACGATGTGATTTACCTGAACACGGAGAAGCAGAACACGCCGATAGAGGTGGCGATCATGTATAACACTTCTTATAGCGAGAATATCCACTCCTACGTGAACAACATCAACACCATCGAAGGTGGTACGCACCTGCAGGGATTCCGTACAGCCTTGACACGTGTGCTGAAGAAGTATGCTGACGACAACAAGATAACGGAGAAACTGGAGAAACAGAAGATTGAAATCAGTGGCGAAGACTTCCGTGAGGGTCTGACTGCGGTCATCAGCGTGAAGGTGGCTGAGCCTCAGTTCGAGGGTCAGACAAAGACCAAGCTGGGTAACAGTGAGGTGGCTGGTGCCGTTCAGCAGGCTGTGGGTGAGGCGTTGACCTATTATCTGGAGGAACATCCGAAGGAGGCGAAGATGGTCATCGACAAGGTCGTTCTGGCCGCTGAAGCTCGTGTGGCAGCCCGTGCAGCCCGTGAGAAGGTGCAGCGCAAAAACCCGATGACGGGTGGTGGTCTGCCCGGTAAACTGGCTGACTGCTCCGACAAAGATGCTGCGAACTGCGAGATGTTTATCGTCGAGGGTGACTCAGCAGGTGGTTCTGCCAAGCAGGGTCGCGACCGTCATTTCCAAGCAATTCTCCCGATTCGTGGTAAGATCTTTAATGTGGAGCGTGTAAAATGGCATCAAGCCTTCGAGCACGAGGAGGTGAACAACATCTTTCAGGCATTAGGCGTGAAGTTCGGTCTGAATCCAGAAGACCAAAAGGAAGCCAACTACGAGAAGCTGCGCTACTACAAGACCATCATCATGACCGATGCCGATGTCGATGGTTCTCACATCGACACCCTTCTGATGACGCTCTTCTTCCGTTTCCTGCCTCAGCTCATCCGCGACGGCCGTCTCTACATCGCCACTCCCCCACTCTACAAGTGTACGAAGGGTAAGGTAAGCGAGTATTGCTACGACGAGGCCGCTCTGCAGCGCTTCATCGACACATATGGCGAGGGCTCAGAGGACAAGATCAAGGTGCAGCGATACAAAGGTCTTGGCGAGATGAACCCGGAGCAACTTTGGGAGACCACCATGAATCCCGAGACGCGTCTGCTGAAACAGGTGACCATCGACGACGCAGCTGAAGCCGACTACACCTTCTCCATGCTGATGGGTGAAGACGTGGGTCCACGTCGCGAGTTCATCGAAAAGAACGCGACCTACGCTAATATTGATGCGTAAGGAATTTGACCAGTTGCACTAGTTGGGCTAGACTAACTAGTTTGACTAGAAGACAAGCACATTTCATTCAATTCTTACATATATTCTCGTGCCGACCAACCAGAAGTGATTCTGACCGAGTCGGCACATCTTTTGTGCCCATGCGGATGGGCGAAAAAGATAATGCGCATTACCGGACTCGATAATGCGCATTAACTATTTGAATGATGCGGATCAGTTGAACAGGATAGTCGTTCCTGGTTCAATTGGATTCGACTTGTTAGTGTTCATTTCTGTAAGCTGGCGCAGGGTTTCCTTCGAACGCTTGTAGGTGGGCGATGTCTCCACCATGCTAATGACATCTTCGTTGTCGAGGTCTTCCTCCTTGAAAATGTAGCTATAGAGCGGACGACGGATGGAACCGTGCTTTTTGTCGGGACCGTAGATAGTTTCACGACGGTGGGCACGTTCTGCCTCCTGCTCTGCCTTCTCTGCATCACGCTGCTGCTGTTCTTTGTCACGTGCCATCAGACGGCTACCCAGCTCATCGGAGTCGATGTCCTCAACACCAAAACCGGTGGCGAGGATAGTAATCTTCACTTGATCGGTCAAGGCAGGATCGACAGACAGACCCCATTTGGTCTCCACATCGTCACGCTTCACCTTCGCCATGAACTCGTGTACCTCGTTCATCTCGTCCATCATCAAGGCACTGGTCCCCTCGCCCGTCTCGTCTGGCACAGAGATACGGAGGAGAATCTTGTTTGCACGATAGATGTCGTTATTGTTGAGGAGAGGTGAGTTGAGTGCATCGTTGATACCTTTCGTCACACGGTTCTCGCCAGATCCATAGCCCGTACTCATGATTGCCACACCGCCATCCTTGAGGACTGTACTGACATCATTGAAGTCGAGGTTAATGACACCATGCATCGTGATGATCTCAGCAATAGAACGTGCTGCATTACAAAGGGTGTCGTCAGCCTTGGCAAATGCCTTGATGACCGTGAAGTCTTGATAGATTTCACGCAGACGTTCGTTGTTGATGACCAGCAGCGCATCCACGTTCTTGCTCATTTCCTCCACACCGTCAAGTGCCTGATCAATCTTCTTATTGCCCTCCCAACGGAATGGGATGGTCACGATACCTACCGTCAAGATGCCCATATCCTTGGCTGTCTTGGCAATGAGCGGAGCAGCACCTGTGCCTGTTCCACCACCCATACCAGCCGTAATGAATGCCATCTTCGTACCATCAGAAAGCATACTCTTAATGGCCTCAATGGACTCCTCTGTCGCCTTACGAGCCTTGTCAGGACGGTTACCAGCACCAAGTCCCTCACTGCCCAACTGTATCTTTTCAGGCACAGGAGAGTCTTGGAGAGCCTTGTTATCCGTGTTACATACTACAAATGTGACATCGTGAATGCCCTCATTATACATGTGGTTGACAGCATTACTACCACCGCCGCCAACGCCAATCACCTTGATAATGCTTGTGGCGCCTTTCGCAAAGTTGAAAACACCAAAATTCTCTTCTTCTGCCATATCTTATTCGAGCTTTTTCTTAGTTATTATCTTCGTCGCTTACCAAGTCTGTGAGTGTCTTCTTAAAACGGCCCCACGCACTGTTCTCCTTGTTCGCGCTGTTCACATGATCGGTCAAGTCATCCACCGCCTTCTTGAGCAACTCTGCCAACTCAGCGCCCTCTCTGAGGCTCTGCTTGAATTTGTCTTTGCCCTCCAAAGCCTTGACAGCCTTCTCGTACTTCTCGCCGATGGTCTCGTCTAAGATGGCGAGAGAAAGCTCCTTGGCTCTCTGGCGCACCTTCTTGTCGCTGCCATACTTCTTCAGTTCGTCATCCTGCTTCCTCACCTTGTCGATGGCAGAACGAATCTCCGACTTGATACCGTCGAACGTGGTTGCATCTTGCGCTTCAGCAGCAGCTGCTGCATCCGCCTCTTCCTGACGCTTACGACGCTCTTCCTCTTTCTGTTGTTGGTCGAACATGTCTGGAGCACGTCCAATTCCCTCGCCTCCACAAGGAACAGTACCTCCGAAGAGCAAAGAAACAATCGTGGTTGAATCGGTGCTGTCCAACGTAAGACCCGATGCATTCGAGGTCTTGACCACCATCTGATTGATCTTGTTGGCCACACGAACCTTGTCAATCTTCGTGCTCTTGACAAACGCCTTAACGATATTCTTCATGTTGCTGCCGCCACCCGTGATCACAAGACCCGCCAACAGCTTACCACTGTAATCGGAGTTGATGATCTGGTTACGGACATTATCAACAATCTCGCCCATACGAGCTTCTATCACGTTCTTGATGGTGGTCACATCAATCTGACGACCATCGGAAGTAGTATAATATTGTGGTTCCACCTCATCGGAAGACTCAAACTCCTGACAAGCATCGCCATACTTCAGCTTCACTTCTTCCGTCTCAGCCTCATCAATGGGTAAGGTAGAAAGGTCTTTGTTGATATTATTGCTTCCCAGTGGAATCGTCACCAAATAACGTACGATATTATTTTTATAGACCACCAGCGTAGTGGTGTCTGCACCCAAATTCACCAAAGCGCATCCTGAACGCTTCTCCGCATCCGTCAGCACATTGTTCGCCAACTGCAAAGGAGAAATCAAACCTTCCACAATCTCCACACCCACATTGGCAAATACCGTCTCGATGTTGGCACGAAGCGTGTTCTTGGCAATGACATCCAGGAACTCTCCTTCGATGTTGGTGCCCATCACACCCACAGGGTCAGCGATGACGCTCGAATCCACCACATATTCCTGTGGGAAATTCTCCAACATCTCGTAGTCGTTGAAAGGAATCTCGCAACTCTCCTGACGGATGGCGTCAATCAGTTCGTTGGTGATGTAGCTCTGCGTCAACAGATTGCGTTTGATGACACACTTGTAAGAACGCATCGACTGACCACCCAGACCGATATAAGCACGAGTGATCTTCGTCTTGAGCACAGCCTCCAACTTCTGTATGATGGTATTGATACTCTGATAGGTCTTCTCAATGTTATAGACGACACCTCTCTTGATACACCCCGCTGTCTTCTCCTCAGCGTAGGCGAGAACCTGCATCGTCCCATCCTTTTTCTTACCTGCGATACCCGAAATCTTGCTCGAGCCAAGTTCTATCGCAACGATGAAATCTTTATCAGAATTTGTCATATATATTGATGATTTACATTTAACTTCTAACCACTAACCTCCCAACTCTATAACCTCTAACCCATAACCTATAACCCCTCATCACCTCTTCGTGCATATAATCTGGTTGTCGTACTCCAGATTCACTCTCGCATACTTTCTCCAGCCCACTGTTCCAATGGCCTTGTCATAGAAAGTCTTGAGCTTGCGGAGTTTCTTCTCATAGCCGTCCAGCGTACCCAGATAGACAATCTGGTCACCCACTCTCGGCACCAGTTCCACGACATGCTTTCCCTTCCTGTCCTTCATCACGTAGATCTGCTCAATTTGGTTGTTCCAGAACTCATCCGTCTGAAGGTACTGACCGAACTCTGCCAATTCCTTGCTGGCATACTTTTCGTCGATATTGCCTGAAGCAACCACCAAGTTTGTGCCATTGCTGTGATTGGGAATGATGTTGCCCTGTGCATCAACAAAGTAACCATCCTTTCCCTCAGGAATCACAAAGATGATGGGAATGCGCTGCTCCACCGTCACACAGAGTTTTCCGTTGGCAGACTTATAGCACTCCACCTTCGAGATAAACTCGTTTTCTCGTATGGTTTCTTCTATCTTCTCTGTATCCACATCCTTCATCAACATACCCTTGGGGTACACGTTCGCATTCTTCAACATCTTCTCAATGTCCTTCTCGTCCACAAAGAGGGAGGCATCGTCGCCCTTCTTCACAATCAGTTCCACAGCCGAGCATCTTTCCTCCTCGTCTGGCCCCGACAGGAACAGCATCGCATAAGCCACGTAGGCCACCAACCCCAATGAGAGCAGCGACAGCACTGTAAACTTCACGATCTTGGACATCTTCATGATTCTTCTGCTTTTTAATGATGAATGTATTTCCTGTTTATTTCGAAAGTATCTCCGTTATCTGAGGTACATAGTTCTCTATATCTCCAGCTCCCAACGACATCAGCACATCAAAGTTCTTGCTACGAGCCACCTCCAAAATGTCCTCCTTATGGATGAGGTGCTTCTCGATGCCTGGACGCAAGTTGTCGTAAATGAGTTTGCTTGTCACACCCTCAATCGGCAATTCACGGGCAGGATAGATGTCGCAGAGATACACGCAATCCAGCAAAGACAACGCCGATGCAAACTCCTTGTAGAAGTCACGAGTACGGGTGTACAGATGTGGCTGGAAAATTGCAGCAATCTTCTTGTCCTGGTACAACTCGCGAACCGACTTCACACTCTGCTCTATCTCGTTTGGATGATGTGCATAATCGCTGAGGAACACCATCTGGTCGTTCTTCACCTTGAAGTCGAAGCGACGATCCACCCCTCTGAAACTCTTCATGCCCTCACGCAGTTCCTCGTCTGTCACGCCATTCAGAATCGCCAAAGCCATAGCAGCAATGCCGTTCTCGATATTAATGCTGACAGGCACACCCAGTTGGATATCCTTCACCACCCCATTAGGATGCACGAAGTCAAACACAATCTCACCCCCACCGATGCGGATGTTCTCTGCATGGAAGTCGCCCTCCTCACGAGTGTATTCATACACCTTTACACCCTCCTGCACATCAGCCTTCATCTCCAATCCCTTATGGATAATCAGCGCACCGCCTGGCTGAATCAGCGTCGTATATTTGCGGAAGCTTTCCAGATAGGCTTCTTTCGTGCCATAGATATCCAAATGGTCAGGGTCTGTGGCAGTAATCACCGTCATGTAGGGACGCAGCCAATGGAAAGAACGGTCGAACTCATCTGCTTCAATCACCACATAGTCGCTGTCTGAAAGGATGTAGTTGGTTCCGTAGTTCTTTGAGATGCCACCCAAGAAAGCATTGCAATCCACTTTGCTCTGATGCAGGAGGTGTGCTGCCATCGTCGAAGTGGTGGTCTTACCATGCGTACCTGCCACACAGAGTCCCTTGTGCGATTGTGTCAAGAAGCCCAGCACCTGTGCACGTTTCTGAATTTCAAATCCATTCTCACGGAAATAGACCATTTCCTTATGCTCAGCAGGAATGGCTGGTGTATAGACCACCAAAGTGCTCTCCTTCTGCTTGAAGCAAGAGTCAATAGCCTCCACATTCTCCTCGTAATGAATCTTCGCTCCCTCTTCTATCAACTTTTCCGTCAACTCACTTGGTGTCTTGTCATAACCACCCACGTTATAGCCCTTTGTCAGGAAATAACGAACCAGCGCGCTCATGCCAATGCCACCAGCACCTACAAAATACACGGATTTCATCTCTGTCGTCTGCATCACTTTTGTCTGTTTTTATATTCAATGGCCAGCTTATACACTTCTTCGGCTATCACATCTGCCGAATTGTGTAGAGCCAGCATCTTTACATTCTCACTTAACGATTTCAGTTTCTCGTCATCCACCACGGTTTTGAGCGCGATGTCGATCAACTGATTTTTTGCGTCCTTGTCTCGCACCAGGATGGCAGCACCTCTGTTCGACAGCGCCTGTGCATTCTTCGTCTGGTGGTCTTCTGCCACATTGGGCGAAGGTACCAAGATACAGGGCTTGCCCAAGAGACAAAGTTCAGAGATGGAACTTGCTCCTGCACGGCTCACCACGATGTCAGCCGCTGCATACGCGTTGTCCATGCTGCTGATGAAGTCCATCACCTTCAGGTTCGCCACCGGTTCCACCTTGCCCATCTCTTCTGCGATATGTGCACTGTAGTATTTACCCGTCTGCCAGATGAACTGCACGTCGCTCTTCCGGATGTCCTCCAAATGGGCAAGTACACTCTCATTCACCGTCCTCGCACCCAAGCTTCCACCCACAATCAGCACAGTCTTCTTATCCGGATCCAATCCGAAGCTCTTTCGGGCCTCTTCCTTCGAGATGTTGCACTCCAACAGATTCTGGCGCACAGGATTGCCCGTCATGATAATCTTCTCAGCAGGGAAGAAACGGTTCATGCCGCTATACGCCACACACACTTTCTTCGCTTTCTTCGCCAACGACTTGTTGGTCACGCCTGCATACGAGTTCTGCTCCTGAATCAAGCAAGGGATGCCCAACGAATAAGCGGCATTCAATGTGGGAGCTGAGGCATAACCACCTACACCCACCGCCACCTGCGGTTGGAAGTCGCGGATGATCTGCTTCACCATCTTCTTGCTCTTCATGAAATCCATCATCACACCCACATTCTTGGGACTCCACAATGGGCGCACAAGGCCTCTGACCGGAAGACCCTCAATCTTATATCCAGCAGCAGGTACACGCTGCATCTCCATACGTCCAAGAGCACCCACAAAGAGGATTTCCGCTTCTGGATGTTGCTTTTTGATGGCATTGGCAATCGACACCGCTGGAAAGATGTGGCCACCTGTTCCACCACCACTGATAATCACACGCAAAGGTCTGTTCTGTTCCATTTTCAGCTACTCAAATTCAGGATGTATTATATATGTGGCAAAGATACAAATAATTGATGGATGGGCAAGCATAAATGCCCATAATTTATCAAAATATCGTGCTTTTTTTTCGTGCAAATGTCCTTTTGACTTTAAGACATCCCTCCGTCAGTGTAATACTCGCTGGTCTCCCCATCTGCCACCGCTTCCACCAAGGGTGTTTTCATCTCCTTTTTTTCGGCATAACGGCTCACGCTCAGGATGACGCCGATATAGAAACTCGTGATGAGGATGGATGTTCCTCCCTTACTGATCAGCGGCAAAGTCTGACCCGTCACAGGCACCAAACCGACCGCCACGCTCATATTGACAAACGCCTGCAACACCATCATGATGCCGAAGCCCAGCACCAGATAAGCAGGGAAGAAACTCGTGCACTTTTGGGCGATACGTCCGACGCGAATGAGCAACGCCAAATAGAGGAAGGCCACGAAGAAAGCGCCTCCTATGCCCAGTTCCTCCACAATGATGGCGTAGATGAAGTCAGATTCTGCATGCTGCAGGAAATCGCGCTGAATGGAATTGCCCGGTCCCAACCCGATCACGTCCGAGTTGGCGATGGCAATGGAGGCATAGGTGGTCTGCGAATTCTCGTCATTCAGCAGAATCTCCGTTTTACTCTTACTCGCCTTCTTCACATCGTTGTCTTCGCCCAAATCGAACTTGCGCATCACACGGTGCTTCACCGTCACCAGACGCTTGGTCATCGAGGTCTCATTGAGCACCTTCTCAGGAGTCACCATCGCCACCATACCGACAATGGCACCCATGAGAACCAGCACCATGATGCCCTTGAACATCAAGTCACGAGGTACATGACCAATGAACATCATCACCATAACCACGAAGAAGAGCATCAGACCCGTTGACATGTTATCCATCATGATGAGTCCACAAACTAGCAGCGACGCGCCACCCACGATGGCAAAGGCCAGATAGCGCTTTCCCTTGATGGCGCCCACCACCTTCCGTTTCCGGCCTCGCACCCACTCCTCCTTTTCCGTCTGCGTCTTGGCCAACACCATCGCAGCCGTCATCAGGAGGGCGGCTTTCGCCAATTCCGAAGGCTGGAAGCGGATGCCCAGGAATTCCACCCATCGGTTCGTCTCATTCACCGTGCTGCCACCACCAAACACAGCCGTGTAGAACAGCAGCAGGATGACGACCGGCAACAGCACAAACGGGAAAAGCATGAACCACTTGCAAGGGATGCGATGCACCAAAAGGATGATGATCAGACCAAACACGAGGAATCCAGCCTGGCTCACCATCGGTGCCCAGTGATGTCCTCCTTCGAACGTCAGACGGCTCGAAGCGCTATATACCTCCACCAGCGAAATCATGCACAGGAAGAAGTAAATCATCCACACCCCCTTGTCACCCTTGAAGAGGCTGCCTCCGAAGAGGGCATTCACAAACTTTCCCATATTTAAAACTTTTCTTTTACAGGTTCTTCACACACTCCTTGAACTGCTCACCACGATCTTCCATATTCTTGAAGAGGTCGAAGCTTGCGCAGCAGGGACTCAACAGCACCGTGCTCCCAGGTTTTGCCATCTTGAAGCATTCATCCACACAATCCTTCATGCTCTTCACGTCTGCAATAGGTATGCCGAAGCCATCGAAGGCCGCATGGAGTTTTGAGTTGTCAACACCCAGGAAAACCAGGCCGATGCACTTCTCCTTCACCAGATCAAAGATCTCCGAATAGTCGTTGCCCTTGTCCTTACCACCCAAGATGAGCACAACGGGGGTGCGCATGCTGTCCAACGCATACCAGCAAGCATTCACGTTGGTGGCTTTCGAGTCGTTGATGAATTCCACACCACGCACTCTGCCCGCTTTCTCCAAACGATGCTCCACCCCTTCGAAGGTTTTCAGACCCTCACGAATCTGCTCGTTGCTCACTCCTGCCAAATCGGCCGTGATGCCTGCTGCCAGCGAGTTGTAGAGGTTGTGCTTGCCGCGCAATGCCAACTCCTCCTGTTCCATATTGAATGGCGTGGGTCCTTCAATCACGTATTCATCCTTATCCACATAGCCAATCACGCTGTTGCTCTTGAACTCGCTGAACGGACAGAGCTTTGCCTTGATGTTGTATTTCTTCAGCTCCGCCGTCACAATCGGATCGTCGTTCCAGAAGACAAAGGCATCGTCTGGGGTCTGGTTCTGGATGATGCGCATCTTCGAATCCACATAGTTCTGCATCTTGAAGTCGTAGCGGTCGAGGTGGTCGGGCGTGATGTTCATCAACACGGCGATGTCGGCCTTGAAGTCATACATGTTGTCCAACTGGAAACTGCTCAGCTCGATCACGTAGTAATCATGCTGCTCCTCTGCCACCTGCAGCGCCAGACTGTTGCCAATATTACCAGCCAAACCCACATTGTAACCCGCATTCTTCAGGATGTGATAGATGAGCGACGTGGTGGTAGTCTTACCGTTCGAACCCGTGATGCAAATCATCTTGGCATGGGTGTATCTGCCTGCAAACTCAATCTCCGAAATGATGGGGATATGCTTCTCCTTAATCTTCAAAATCATCGGCGCATTCTCGGGAATGCCTGGGCTCTTGATGACCTCGTCGGCATTGAGGATCAGTTCCTCCGTATGATGTCCCTCTTCCCAAACAATCTCGTGACTGTTCAAGAGTTCCTTATACTTATCCTTGATGGCAGACATGTCGCTGACGAACACATCAAAGCCTTCTTTCTTGGCCAACACAGCGGCTCCAGCACCACTTTCGGCTGCACCCAAAACTACAATTCTTTTCATCTTGTTCTATGTTTTATATCGACTACGCCCCATGCGTGGGCTGATTATCTTATCTTCAATGTGATGATGGTGATGGCGGCAAGCAGGATGGTGACAATCCAGAATCTTGTCGTAATCATGGATTCAAACAGCAATCCGTGTGGACGCTTGATGAGGTACTTCACCCCGTCTTCCATTCTGTGACGGTAGTGGTCATGGAACGGCGCACGCTTGAACACTCTCCACTTCTCGCCTCTCGCATTTCCCTTCTTGGCATACGACAGCTGCAAAATGACCGAAAGGCTCTCCATCAGGAAGATGCCGCACAGGATGGGCAACAGCAATTCCTTATGGATGATGATGGCTGTGACAGCAATCACGCCACCAATGGCAAGGCTACCGGTGTCACCCATGAACACCTTCGCTGGATAGGCATTGTACCACAAGAAACCGACCAACGCTCCCACAAAGGCGCAAAGGAATACCAGCACCTCTTCTGTACCTGGAATATACATGACATTCAGGTAACTGGCAAACTGCACATGACCACTCACGTAGGCCAAAATGCCCAACGTCACACCAATGATGGCTGAGTTTCCAGCACACATTCCGTCCATACCGTCATTCAGGTTCGCACCATTGCTGACAGCAGCAATCACGAAGGTGGTGACCAGCACGAAGAGGATCCAGCCACACGCACGCTTGGTCTTACCGTCATGAATGAAACCAAAAACTTCGTAGTAGTCGATGTTATTGCTCTTCACGAAAGGCACCGTCGTCACCGTACTCTTTCTCGACTCACTCATGTGATAGACCTCGACCTTCTCACCAATCTCACGTTCCACATTCTCGCGCACCACAGCGTCGGGACTCAACCACAAAGTCAAACCGACCGCGATGCCAAACGCAAACTGCGCCAACAGTTTCAGTTTGGGAGGCATACCATCCTTGTTGCCACCCAACTTGATCTTATCGTCAATGAAGCCAATGATGCCGAAGAATGCGATGGTGGCAATCAGCAGCACCATATACACATTGCTCAATTTACCAAAGAACAAAGCAGGCACCAGCACAGCCAGCAGGATGACCACACCACCCATCGAAGGCACGCCTTTCTTCTGCACTCCATACGGGTCGATGGATGCGTCGCGCGCCTCCTCTATATGCTTCTTCTTACGCATATACTTGATGAAATACTCACCTGCCACCATCGAAATGATCAACGAAAGAATCAAGGATGACAAGCCTCTGAAAGACACATAACAGAACATTCCCGCGCCAGGAATGTCAAGTCCATCTAAATATTTGAATAAGTCGTATAACATATATTGTATTGGTCAATTGTTCTCTAACCTCTTACCTCTTACCTCTAACCTCTTCCTTCTCACCTCTCCATCATGCAAAGCACGCTCTCACTTCCTCCTTATCATCAAAATGGTGCTTCACACCCTTCACGTCCTGATAGTCCTCGTGTCCCTTTCCCGCGATGAGGATGACATCCCCACTCTTCGCCATCATGCAGGCAGTCTTGATGGCCTGACGACGATCCACGATGGCGATGACTTTCTTCATCTGCTCTTCGTCCAATCCTGCCAACATGTCGTTGATGATGTCCTGAGGTTCCTCAAATCGGGGGTTATCGCTGGTGATGATGACGCGATCACTCTGCTTCACTGCCTCACGTGCCATCAACGGACGCTTACCCTTGTCGCGATTGCCACCAGCGCCACAAACGGTGATGACCTCTCCCTTTCCTTCCAACACACCATGAATGGCATTCAGCACATTCTCCAACGCATCGGGCGTGTGAGCATAATCAACGATGGCCGTATATCCTGATGGAGAGCGCAACGCCTCAAATCGTCCATTCACAGGCTTCATCGCACTCAAAGCCACCAGCACCTCCTGCTCGTCCTTGCCCAACATCACAGCAGCACCATACACAGCCAAAAGATTGCTCACATTGAACTTGCCAATGAACTGCACACCCACTTCCTTTCCGTTGATATTGAGATACATGCCCTCGAAGTGGCACTCGATGATCTTCGCCTTGAAATCGGCAGGACTCTGCACTGAATAGGTCTTCACCTGCGCCTTCGTGTTCTGCACCATCACCATTCCGTTCTTGTCATCGACGTTCGTGATGGCAAACGCCTCTTTAGGCAGATTGTCGAAGAAAAGTTTCTTGGCCTTGATATAGTTCTCGAAGGTCTTATGATAGTCGAGGTGGTCACGTGTGATATTCGTGAACATGCCCCCAGCAAAGGTCAAGCCGCCAATGCGGTTCTGCACAATGCTGTGACTGCTCACCTCCATGAAGGCATACTCGCATCCTTCCTCCACCATACGAGCCAGAAGCGCATTCAGCGTGATGGGATCAGGAGTCGTATGTTCTGTGGGTATCGCCTCACCATCGATGTAGTTGCACACCGTCGAGAGCAATCCCACTTTATGTCCCATGTAGCGGAACATCTCGTACAGCACAGTGGCAATGGTCGTCTTACCGTTCGTACCCGTCACACCCACCAGTTTCATCTTGCTCGTCGGGTCACCATAGAAGGTTGTTGCCACCTGTCCCACCACCTGTTCCGTGTTCTCCACACGAACATAGGTGACGTTCTCGGCCACATCCTCTGGAATCATCTCGCAAAGTACGGCAGCCGCTCCTTTCTCCAAAGCTTTGCCAATATAGTTATGACCATCGGCCACAGTTCCCCTCACAGCGATGAAGAGATGTCCTTCTGCCACCTGACGGGAGTCTATCTGCACACCACAAATGTCACGCTCCAAATCGCCCTTGACCTCAAGGACATTGAGCTTGCTTACGAGATTCTTCAGTTTCATCATTATTAATTTTCAATTTTCAACTAATTCAGCTCCAGCGTCACCGTCTGTCCTTTCACCACCTTGCTGCCGCTTGCCACACTCTGTCCAATCACCTTGCCTCTACCCTTCATCCGCACGCGCATTCCTCGACTGCTCAACGCATACACTGCATCTTTCGCACCCATGCCCATCACATTGGGCACGATGTTGTCATTCACCTTCACGGGCTGGAATTCCACACACGAGCCTCCTGCCGATGCCAAGCCCCATTCGTAGCCCTTGCCACCCGTTGATTTCAGACCCAACTCACGCAACACATACTGCGCAGACACCACGTTGCCGTTCTTCACGTCTGGCACATGCACAGCGGTCGAGTCCTTGGCCAAATTGATGTCGGTCGTCACGTTCTTCGAGTAGATGCGCTGGGCAATCTTCGAGAACACAGGACCAGCTTGACCACCACCACTTGCCACATAATAAGCGTGACGAATCGCCACGATGCACGTGTATTTGGGGTCTTCCGATGGATAGAAACCACAGAAGCTGACCAAGTGCTCATTGTGTCCAGCCTTATAGCCGCCACCGGTTGCCACCTGCGCCGTACCGGTCTTTCCGCTCACATGGAAGTAAGGATTACCGGCACGTTTTCCCAATCCGTCCTTGTCGTTCACCACCCGATAGAGGATGTTTCGGATGTCATCAAGGGCTTCCTGTCTGCAGATGCGAGGACGAATCACCTCCACAGGAAATTCCTCCACCATCTCACCATCCTTCGAGATACCTTTCACGAAACGAGGACGCACCATCTTGCCGTTGTTGGCAATCGCATTGTAGAAGCTCACCGTACTGATTGGTGGTATCTGGGTTTCATAACCGATGGACATCCAAGCCAATGCCGTTGCCGACCAGTTGTCAGACATCCTGTAACCACCCTTGCTGTCCTTATGAGGCATACGGATGTTGGGGTTGGCAGCACCATCGAAAGGTAAACCCAGAGGTGTTCCGATGCCCACACGGCGCAAGCCTTCCACAAACTTATCTGGCTGATTGTGATAGTATTTGTCAATGAGTTTGCTCACACCCACGTTACTGGACACCATCAACACATGGGGCACATCAATCGTACCATAACCACCTCTGTGCCAGTTGTGGTCTTTCATCATCGCCCCATACATATTGCAGATACCAGCACCTGTGTCCACATAGTCGGTCGTCTTGATATAGCCGTCATCCAACGCCACCAGAATCGATGCCGTCTTGAACGTGGAACCAGGCTCCATCAAGGCTGCCAAAGCGTAGTTTCTGGCTTCGTAGTATTCACCATCGTCGTAGCGCATCAGGTTCACGATGGCCTTCACATCGCCCGTCTTCACTTCCATCAGCACGACCACACCCATCGAGGCTTCCAGTTCGTGCAACTTCTCACGCAAGGCGCTCTCGCAGATGTCCTGCATGCTCACGTCGATGGTACTGACCAAATCGTAACCATCCACAGGTTCCTGATCCACAATCGAAAGGTATTTCGACAGCACCTTCTTGTTGTGCACCTTGCCTGGTACACCTCTCAAGAGCGAGTCGTAGGCCAATTCCAGACCTGAACGTGCTGAGTCTTTCGCACCAAACATCTCACCCAAAGTACGGCGTGCCAATGAACCAAAAGGCTTGTTGCGGTTGTTGCGCTCTTCTGCCACCATACCGCTCCTGTTGCGATTCTTCAGATTGAAGATGGGCAGCTTCACCATCTGATGATACTGAATGAAGTTCAGCACGGTATGTGGACACACCTCCCAGTAGCGTTTGCGTTTTTCCAAACCTTCCAACAGGTGCGACTTGTATTCCTCAGCAGTGTATTTGGGGCAAATCTCCACCAACCCACTGGAAATTGAGTCAATGTTTGCACGCCACATCGAATCCTTCTCATGCCATTGGTCTGGGTCATAGACCTTCTGCTTCTTATCAGTGCCCAACGAGTCATACCACCACTCAATGCCTGCCAAGAAGTCCACATACACCTTGTAGTCGGGCAGACTGCTCGCCATCAACTGACCGTCGGCACTCAGGATGTTGCCACGATTGGGTTTCAGCAACATCGTATCGCTGACACTCACGGCACCCACCTTCTTCCAAAACGCATTTTGTGCTGTGGCAGTAATGACAGCCTTGGCTATAATCGCAATCATCACCAGTACCGCTATGACGACGATACCCGTGATGCGCGTGTTGATATATTTCTTATCGAACTTCATTACCCTTCTGTTTTTAACGTGTCTTTTTTCTCTTCCTGTTTCACTTCTTCCTTCTTTCCACTTCCATCATCCTTTTTCTCTTCCATCTTCACCTCTTCTTTCTTCCCTTCCAGCATCTCCTCCTCTTGCGGTGCCAGTTCTTGGGAATCCACCAGCACCTCTTCTGGCAGGTCGTCTTCCGATGAGCCACTGCCATCCCCCCGCTTGATCAAGAACGGTGGGGTGATGGAGTTGTGCAGCAGACTGTCGGACGTGGCTCGAAGCGCCTTCTCCACATTCGACTGTCGGGTCAGGTTCATCAGTTCGCTTGACTGGGTCAGCACATTGTACTTCACCTCCTGCAAGCGACCACGCAGACTGTCTATGAGGATTGCATCCTGCTGACTGTCATAACGGTTACCCGTGTAGAGAATCATCAGCAACACGCAGAACATCACAAACATAATCTGCTTGACCATGAATTTGCTCATCAGAAAATCGCCTCCAAGGATAGACTTGACCGATATCTCACCAATTTCGTCTTCGTCTTCATCGGTGAATTTTCGAATCGCCTCTATCGCTTCCCTTTCCTCTGTTTTCAGTTCTTCGTCAGCCCCTAAATCATCTGGAGGAGTCATCTGCGACTCTTCCAAATCCAATGCTAATTTCTGTTTTTCTTCCTTACTTGACATACAACTCTTGTGTCTTGTGGGCTTCTTCTAATAATTCTTTAAAATAAATAATGTGTAACTCACTTTATCGCCTATTCTTGGCGTGGATATCAATTAAATTTTCTCTGCTATTCTCAGTTTTGCGCTCCTGCTTCTGGGGTTCCTCAACATCTCCTCGTCGCTGGGCACAATCACCTGCCTGTTCACCAGTCGATAGGGGGTGTTCACCCTGCCGAAGAAATCCTTGTCCTCTTCTCCTTCCACATTACCCGTCTTCATCAGGTTCTTCACGATGCGGTCTTCCAACGAGTGGTAGGTAATCACCACCAGTCTTCCTCCTGGCTTCAGCATCTCCGTCGCTCCCTTCAACATCTCTCGCAAGGCCTCCATCTCGTGATTCACCTCTATCCGCAACGCCTGAAACACCTTTGCCAGCTCCTTCTTCTCTCGTTCATTGCGGAAGAAAGGTTTTACGACTTCCAGAAAATCGCCTATCGTCTCCACCTTCTTCGTTTGCCTTGCCTTCACGATGGCTGAGGCTATCTTTCTGCTCTGCTTCAGTTCTCCATACAGATAGAGCACATCCGCCAACTGCTTCTCGTCATACGTGTTCACCACATCTGCTGCCGTCTTTCCTGCCCGCTGATTCATCCGCATATCCAGCTTTCCCTCAAATCGGAACGAAAAACCCCGTTCGCTGTCATCAAAATGGTGGGAACTTACGCCAAGGTCTGCCAACAGCCCGTCAATCTGTTCTTCACCATGATATTTCAGGAAATTCTTCAGGAATCGGAAATTGCTCCTCACAAACGTGAACTTCTCCGCATCAAACCCCTCCGCATTCTTCTCCGCATCCGCATCCTGGTCAAAGCTGTATAGATGTCCGTCGGCATCCAACCTCGACAGGATTTCCCTGCTATGGCCACCGCCACCAAACGTCACATCCACATAAACGCCGCCCTTGCCGATATTCAACCCGTCAACACTCTCCTTCAGCAGCACCGGCACATGATATGTCATCTCTTTCTCTTCCATCATCTTCGGGTTTCAACTTTCAATTTTCAACTTTCAACTCCCCCAAACGCCTCTTCCATTTCACTACCGAGGTCAGCACTATCGTTCATCACCTCTTCCAGCGCCTGCTTGCTCCAGATCTCGATTCTGTCCACCATCGCCAAAAAACGCACATCACTCTCAATCCCCGCATATTGCAGCTTCCGCTTCGAAATCAGTAATCGACCATTACCATCCAACTCGATCGGCTCCGCATCCGCCTCAAACTTTCTCAACATCATCTGCTGCCGGCTGTTCCACTGGCTCACCTGTCCACGCAGGCTGTCCAACTGAGCATTCCAAACCGACTCTGGATACAGCACCAAGCACTTCTGGAACACGTCGTTGCGAAGCACGAGACTCTTCTCGCCCTCTGCCTCGAGCACCTTCCTGAACGGCGCCGGCAGGAACACCCTACCCTTCGCATCCGTCTTGGCTCCGTAGTCACCTATGAATCTGTTTGTCATATCTCTCTTCAAGTTTCTTGGCACTGATTTCTGGCCGTTCCAGCCGAGCACCATAAATGAATGTGCAAATATAAGTATTATTCCCCACAATTCCCCACACTTTTCCACTTTTTTTCAAAAAAGTTATCAACACCCCTGTTAACAACTCAATAACTTGCTGATTTACAGCAATAATAAAAATGCACAGAAAGTGGGGCAAACTTTGCCATAACCCCCAATTGTCAACTCGACTTTACAATCATCACATTCTTCCTTGCAAATCCCGTCTTTGCAGAACATGAATAACTCGAAGTCCTATACTATGCAGAACTTTCTCGTGCACTAAGAAAATACTTCTCCATAGTTATGCCACAAAATTCAGACGATATCACCTCGAGGTTATAACTTATAACTTATAACTTTGGACATCTGCATTCTGGAAAAACCAGAAGCAGAAATTTTATATATATTATAATATATATAATTATTATATTAATAAAAAATCCATATCTAATCGATCCATTTAGAAAAACTTAAATGTCCAAAGTTATAAGTTATAAGTTGTCTTCTTGCCAAATAACCTGCCTCTGCTGAGGAATAGTCGGGGCTTATTGAAAAAAGTTTTGGAAAAGTTTGGTGATTTCACATATATTCACTTACTTTGCAATTGTAAAATCAATATGTGGCATGAAAACAAGGCAAGAATATGTAGATATCATTAAGGCTCATGCAGAAGAACTGAAATCACGTTTCGGCATCACTTCCATGCGCTTGTTTGGTTCCGTGGCAAGGAACGAACATCGTGAAGGGAGCGATGTGGATATCTTTGTGACGATGCCTCCAAAATTCATGACCCACATCGCAGCGGCCCAATATCTGGAAGAACTTTTGGGTAGTCAGGTTGATCTGATACAAGACCATCGCCACCTCCGCCCTTTCTTCCGTCAACAAATAGAACGAGATGGAATCACTGTCATACCAGCAGCTACAGGTAGTTGAAGACCTACTTGAACAGATACATCATGCCATTCTCGATTTGAAAGAATGGAACAAAGATGTTGATAATCCTGATGCTTGGCTTATGTCAGCAGATGGGATGAAAACTCTTGCCGCCAACTGCATGATGATAGAGGCCATAGGCGAAGGCTTTAAGAAGATTGACACAATGACGAAGAAGCAGCTGTTGCCCACTCGCCCCGAGATTCCTTGGAAACAAGTGATGGGTATGCGTGACCACATAGCTCATGGTTATTTCGACATCAATTCCGACCTTGTTTGGGACACCATTCAAAACGACCTAACTCCCTTGCAAACCGCAGTTGAGTATTTCAAGAAGAATCTATACACAATCATGCCGTTGGACGATGAAAAACAATAATAATATTCGCCTAACTCTCAAAGTCTGTGTAGCATAACGAAACACCTTCTTTTCTCTGGAATTTAAGTTCCCGACAGGTCTCCCCAAAAGAGCCGGCGGCTCCCTTGCCTTTTGCCAGCGGCAAAGCAAGGGATTGCCGGCACCAATTAAAACTGCGTATCGAGGGTCTTTGTACGCCGTACTATTTATGTTCCCTCGTAGGGCTGCAATTGTTTCCCTTAGGGGTTGCAAAAAAATCGTTCAGTGACTCAGAATTCAGAATTCAGTTTTCCTATCTCCTACAAATAGCATGCCTTTATTGCCAAATAACCTGCTTCTGCTGAGAAATACTCGTGCATTATCGAAGAATAACCTAACAACCTAACGTTTTAATCATAAAGACGTGCATATCAACAGATTGCATGTGTTAGGTCTTGCTGATACACCTAACACACACCTAACATTTCACACCTCCGATGTTAGGTCTATGTTAGGTCTTAGCGTGTAACCTAACGTGTATAAGTTATTGATAATTAACGAACTTCAATGCAAATGTTAGGTTGTTAGGTCTTTTTGCGAAAAACTTTCTTTTCTTAGGAATGATGCGTCCCGTCAGGTCTCCACTAAAGAGGCGGCGGCTCTCTTGCCTTTTGCCGGCGGCAAAGCAATGGATTGCCGGCACCAATTTAAATCGGAGGTACATCGGGGGTACATCGGAGGTACATCGGGGGTAGGTCGGAGGCGCTCTGGAAGTAACCTGTGTTTAACCTTGATTTTTAAGCCTACCTTAACCTTAGGGTAACCTTACGGTAACCTTAGGGTAGTCCTATGGTTCGTTATCGGCTTTGTCGTCACCTCTTTGCCCTCGAAACGTCGTGTCTTTTGAACGAGACTGAAATCATGTCAATTAGTTCAAAACTAGAAAGGAATTAGTTCAATCGATGAAATGAATTAGTTCACAAGGATATGTATAAGCCTAGCATTCTTTTTCATAAATTCTCATCTATCATATACAATCCTCCAAACAAATATCTTTCAAAAAGCTTGTAACATCACTTTTTCTTTCTAAAATGTTTGGATGTAAATAATTAGTTGTATATTTGCAAGAAAATCTCTATATTTGCACCGTAAAACTATCGAATAACGTGTTAGAGAGCCAAATAGAGAATAGTTTCATTCAGAAACTAACAGCAGATTTGAAGTATGTCTATCGTGATGATATTCACGACAGACAGAGCCTTGAGCGTAATTTCAGGGAAAAGTTTCAGGCATTGAACAAGGTGCATCTGACGGATGCAGAGTTTACCCGATTGATGGAGGAACTTACTAATTCAGATGTCTATGCCTCTTCCAAGAGATTACGTGAACGTAATACGTTTATGCGTGAAGATGGTACGCCACTTCAATACACATTGGTTAATATTAAGGACTGGTGCAAGAATGACTATGAAGTCATCAATCAGTTGCGAATGAACACTCGCTATAGTTCGCATCGTTACGATGTGATTCTGCTGATTAATGGTTTACCCCTTGTGCAAATTGAGTTGAAGACGCTCGATGTCAGTCCTCGTCGTGCTATGCAGCAGATTGTTGACTATAAGAACGACGTTGGTAACGGATACACCAATTCGCTGCTCTGCTTCATGCAGATGTTTATTGTCAGCAACAGAACGAACACATATTATTTTGCTAACAATAATAAAACTCACTTCAATTTCAATGCTGCTGAGAACTATTTGCCTGTCTATCAGTGGGCAGATGAGAAGAACAAGAAGATAACCAACCTTGATGACTTCTCTGATGTATTCCTGGCGAAGTGCAAGTTGGGTGAGATGATTAGCCGTTATATGGTACTTGTTGCCAGCGAACAAAAGATACTGATGATGCGTCCTTATCAGATTTATGCTGTAAAGGCAATCATAAATTGTATCAATGAGAATCGTGGTAACGGCTATATCTGGCATACAACGGGAAGTGGTAAGACCTTAACTTCTTTCAAGGCTGCAACGTTGTTGAAGGACAATCCCGAAATAGATAAATGTCTGTTCGTGGTGGATCGTAAAGACCTTGACAGACAGACACGCGAGGAATTCAACAAATTCCAGGAGGGTTGTGTGGAAGAGAATACCAATACCGATGCTCTGGTGCGCAGAATGTTGTCGGAAGATTATTCCGATAAGATTATCGTGACCACTATTCAGAAATTGGGAATTGCTTTAGATCCACAGAATCGTGCTAACTATCAGAAGCGTCTGCTTCCTGTAAGAGATATGCGTATGGTATTCATCTTTGACGAGTGTCACCGTTCGCAGTTTGGTGAGAACCACAAAGCCATTAAAGAGTTCTTTCCCAACTCTCAGTTGTTTGGCTTTACAGGAACGCCCATCTTTGAGCAGAATGCATCTTATACACAGATTACAGGTGAAGAGGCGCAATATAAGACCACAGAAGATGTTTTCGAGAAAGAACTGCATGCCTATACTATCACCAACGCCATTGACGACAAAAACGTGTTGCGTTTCCATGTGGACTACTTTAAGCCCGATGAGGACGACAATGTTATAGGCATTGCAAAGAAACAGGCTATTGTTAGGACAATTCTTCAAAAACATAACAACGCCACCAATGAGCGTCGTTTCAATGCACTCTTTGCAACAAGCTCTATCAATGAGGCCATTGAATATTACCAGTTGTTCAAGAAAATGCAGGCTGAACAGCAGGTAAAAGACGAGACCTTCGAGCCCTTGAATATAGCTTGCGTTTTTTCTCCTCCAGCTGAAGGGAATAGGGACATCATGCAGATTCAGGAGGATTTGCAGCAAGAGCGCATAGACAATGAGAAAGAGCCAGATCAGAAAAAGGCTGCACTCATGGCTATTATTGATGACTATAACAAACAGTATGGTACTAACCATTCTGTAGCTGAGTTTGATGCTTACTATCAGGATGTGCAGAAGCGCATCAAGAGCCAGAAGTACACCAATCAGGACTATGCACATAAGAACAAGATAGACATTACGATTGTGGTGGATATGTTGCTGACAGGCTTTGACTCCAAGTATCTGAATACGCTTTATGTGGATAAGAACTTGAAGTATCACGGCCTTGTGCAGGCATTCTCTCGTACCAACAGAATCTTAAACGACACGAAACCATACGGTAATATTCTTGATTTCAGAGGACAGCAGGATGCTGTTGATGAGGCTATCGCATTGTTCTCAGGCGAGAAGAATGGAGATGTTGCCCGTCAGGTATGGCTTGTGGAGCCTGCAGAAGTCATTATACAGAAATACTGCAAGGCAGTGAATGACTTGCGTAACTTCATGCATCTGCAGAATCTGGAGTTTAAACCTGAAGAGGTGGCTAACCTAAAAGGCGATGATGCAAAGGCGGGCTTCATCAACTATTTCAAGGAGGTGCAACGATACAAGACCCAGTTAGATCAATACACAGACCTCGTGAAAGTTGATCACAATGAGAATCCTTGGATGGCAAGTGAACCTGCTGCCGCAACGACATACGGTTTCTATAGTGATGATGAACTACGTGCATTCCGTGGCGCATATCTTGATGTGGCCAAGCAATTGAAGACAAAACGCGAAAGTAATGATACGCCTGTTTCCGACAAGATTGAGGATTTGGATTTTGAGTTTGTCTTGTTTGCATCGGCTCTGATAGACTATGATTATATCATGGAGTTGATAACCCGTTATGTGGGTGCGCCTTCTATGCAGAAGATGACAAAGGAGCAGTTGGTAAACCTGATATGTTCCAGTGCCAACCTTATAGATGAGCGAGAGGATATCATCGACTATATTGACGACTTAGATGCCAAGGGTGTGAATGGCAAGACTGAAAAGGAAATCGAGCAAGGTTATGAACTCTTCAAAAAGGAGAAGTTCACCAAAGCTATAACTTCCATTGCTGAGAAACACCACTTGGATATCGAAGCCGTTCAGGCTTTTGTCAATGAAATCGTGGAGCGAAGAATCTTTGACGGTGAGAAACTATACGACCTAATTGCCCCTCTGGAATTAGGTTGGAAAGATCGTGCCCGAAAGGAAGAGGAATTGATGAAAGACTTGATTCCTTTACTTAAACGCATGGCAGGAGGTCAGAAGATTTCAGGACTCTCTGCTTATGAAGAATAGATTCTAGTATTGAGAAAAGATGATAATATCTAATGAACAAGCAGTCGCACTGCTTCAACTCAAGAAGAAAATCATTTTAAATGATGAAGTAAAGGATAGGATTTCCATACAACAAACCTGTCCAATGAATTTGCGTTATGATTTGGTGTCTGATGATGATGATGAATTCTCCTTTCTGTGGGAAATTTCTCAGAGTTCGAAGAATAATCTAAGAATTTCTTTGCATTTTCAAGAAGATGACAGCAAGATAGGCCTTTTGAGGGTTGATTATAATAGTGGACACCATAATCCTGAAATTGCAAGAGATGATTTGCCAGAACTTTTTAGGCCCTATATCGGAAAGTGGTTCACAAATGAAGAAAGTCATGTACATTATCATGTTGATGGTTATAAATCTTTGGCATGGGCAGTTCCAATAGAAGCAACAAATGTACAAACAAAAGAAATAAAAGATGGCGAAATGCATACAAATTTTGTCAATGCTATTATGGAATTTGCCCAAATGGTCAATATTGAGACTGTTATTATGATTAATCGATTATTAATATGAATTGGATAGAAGATAGTATAAACCAATACTATGATTGGTTGAAAACAAAGACTTATGCAAAAGCAGACGAGCAATCTGGCTGGGTTGCTGTTACCACTCCATTTCTTGGATTATTCAATGACCCAATTGAAATCTACATGAAAATGGAGGACGATACTATACTTATGTCTGATGATGGAGTAACATTAAAAAATTTGGAATTGGCAGGAGCAAGCATAACACGGTCTCCTAAAAGAAAAGAATGGTTAGACTTTATCTTGTTGAATTATGGGATAGCTCTAGAGAATGGAGAATTATGTGTTAGGGCAAAGCAAGCCGATTCTTCTCAAAAGAAGCATAATCTGATTTGTGCTATTTCTGAGATTACAGATATGGAAATAACGGCTAAGCATATTGTATCATCCTTGTTTAGAGATGATGTAAAACAACTTCTTGATGAACAAGAGATAATCTATACACCGCAATTTATCACTAAAGGAAGTTCTGGTATAGAGTTCACGTTTGATTTTCAAATAGCTGGTCGCAATAAAGAACTTGTATTGAAGTCTTTTAATTCCCTAAACAGAATAAATGTTCCTAATTTCCTGTTTAGTTTAGATGATATAAAACCTGTTCGCGAGAAAACATCAGGAAAAGAGATGTTAAGTCTTGCTGTAGTTAACGATATAGAGAAAGATATAAAACCAGAATATATCAACGCTCTTAAAAGCAGAAATACAGATATTCTTTTTTGGAGTGAGAGAAGTAAACCTGAGAATTTACAGAAATTGCGCCCAACAGGTTAATTATGAAACAATACGATAATCAAATACAATGTGGCCTTCGATTCCCTGAGTTTCAAGGCGAGGGGGAATGGGAAGTGAAGAGGTTGGGAGAAATCCTTACTGTTAATTCTGGTAAGGATTACAAGCATCTTAATCCTGGGAACATCCCTGTTTATGGAACAGGTGGATATATGTTGAGTGTAAATGACAAACTGTCAGATATTGATGCTATTGGAATAGGTCGGAAGGGGACGATAGATAAACCACAGTATCTGAAAGCTCCCTTTTGGACAGTTGATACTTTGTTTTTCTTGACCACAAAAGAGGGTTACGATTTAAAGTTTGTTTATTGTTTATTGCAAACAATAGATTGGAAGAAATATGCAGAACAAACAGGAGTTCCAAGTCTAACACGAAGTTCTATAGAAAAGATTGAGGTTAAAGTTCCACCGCTTACAGAACAGCAAAAAATAGCCCAATCTATTTTTGAACTTGATGAGCTGATAAAAGCTAGTAATGAGAAACTGGAATTACTGAAAGCCCACAAGAAAGGGCTGATGCAGCAACTTTTCCTCCAGCATAGAAAATATGGTAACAAATAAGCAACAAGAATTAGGAAAGACCCTTTGGAACATTGCCAACAATCTGCGGGGAGCGATGATGGCAGATGATTTCCGTGACTATATGCTGTCGTTTCTGTTCTGGAAATACCTGTCGGACAACTATGTTGAAGCCGCCAAGAAGGAACTAGGTGCAGACTATACTACAACACTACAGACGTGGTACGACGAGAACCCCAACGACACGGAGCTGTTTGAGAAGCAGATGCGGCGGAAGATTCACTATGTCATGGAGCCGCAATATCTGTGGGACAACATCGTGGAACTGGCAAGGACGCAGAGCGGTGAATTGCTCCAAACACTGGAAAAGGGATTCGATTATATTGAAGACAAAACGTTTGAGAGCTCTTTTAAGGGTCTGTTTTCTGAAATCAATCTGAGTTCAGAAAAATTAGGCAAGAATTATACAGAGAGAAATGAACTACTGACAAAGGTCATTACGACAATTGCGAATGGATTGAGAGAGTTCTCTGCTGACAATGATTCGTTGGGAGATGCATACGAATATCTGATAGGTCAGTTTGCAGCAGGTTCAGGTCAAAAGGCAGGTGAATTCTATACACCACAGATGATATCAACAATTCTTTCACGCATTGTTACTTTGGATTGTCAAGACCCAGCATCAGGCAAGAAGAACAGGATAAACCGTGTACTTGACTTTGCTTGTGGTTCAGGATCGCTATTGCTGAATGTGCGCAACCAGATGGGAGAAAGCGGTATAGGCAAGATATATGGTCAGGAAAAGAATATCACGACCTATAACCTTTGTCGAATGAATATGTTGTTGCATGGAGTGAAAGACTCTGCTTTTGAGATTCATCATGGTGATTCGCTTGCCAATGACTGGGACATCTTGCACGAAGAAAATCCAGCCAATAAGATAGATTTTGATGCAGTCGTAGCTAATCCTCCTTTCTCTCTGCGTTGGGATCCAACAGAGGATACAGCCAATGACTTCCGCTTTAATCGATATGGCGTAGCACCACGTTCTGCCGCTGACTTCGCTTTCCTTTTGCATGGTTTCCATTTCCTAAGCGAAGACGGTACAATGGCAATTATTCTGCCTCATGGTGTGTTGTTCCGTGGAGGAAAGGAGTTGGCTATCAGAAAGAAACTGCTCGAAGATGACAATATCGATGCTGTTATTGGTTTGCCTGGCAATCTGTTCTATTCAACGGGTATTCCTGTATGCATCATTGTATTAAAGAAGTGCCGTAAGAATGACAAGATTCTCTTTATCAATGCCAGTTCTGACGAGCACTACGGAAAGGGTAAACGCCAGAATTATCTTCGTGACGAAGATGTCAAAAAAATTGTTGACACTTACCAATTCCGCAAAGAAGAGTCACGCTATTCCCGTCAAGTCTCATTGCAGGAAATCAAGGAGAACGACTATAATCTGAACATCACTCGCTATGTCAGTCTTGCACAGGAAGAAAAGCCTATCGACCTGCAAGAAGTTCATGACAAATTGGTAGAGATTGAAGCAGAAATCGTCAAGGCCCGCGATAAGCATAATGAGTTCCTGAAAGAATTAGGTCTGCCCCCATTAGTATAATGAACAGAATTGTACTCATAGGCAATGGCTTTGATTTGGCCCATAATCTCAAAACCAGATATGAAGACTTCATAAATTGGTATTGGGACCAAAGGCTACATAATATCGTATTGGAACACAACGCTGTATCGGCAGATGTACTATGCAGTATGAAAATTTTACCCAAAAGTGGTTATGAGAATTGGTTTTCATTGTCATATCAAAATTCCTTTTTCAAAGACCTATTTAAGAATGAATGGAAATTGTCGGGTCAAGAGTTTATAAAGGAACTTAAAAGTCAGCCAGATTGTTTTGAAATCACGTATTCCCCTTTCCTCGAAAACATCTGTCATAGTATAGAAACGAGAAAATGGGTTGATATAGAAAATGAGTATTATCGTTTACTGACGAAGTATGCATTAGAAGATAAATCAGAAAATGATGTGTATGCGTTGAACAACCAACTTGCAGAGATGCGTGGTCTCTTGATTGACTATTTAAATACGATAAATGCCCAAGAAATAAAGGCTAATTCCCAAATCCGGAGTAAATTGTATTCTCCCATAAAGGAAGACGATATCTCTATAGCAAGCAAACGACTCTTTGATAACTATATAGATTGGTGTATGAAACAGGAACAAGATTATTGGAAATCGAAAATGATAAAGTATGGTGACCAATTTTCATACACAGATGTAGAAGACTACAAAAAGAATCTTGAAAAGGGCTACTCGGTAAAACATCCACGTCCTTTCATGATGCCAGACAATATCATGCTACTGAGTTTTAATTACACGAAAACAGCATCTTTGTATGAAACTTATGACTTCAAAACCAATTATATTCATGGACGACTGGAACATTTCGAGAGCGTAATCTTTGGTTATGGAGATGAGTTGGACGAGAAATACAAAGAACTCCAGAATTCGGGCAACAACGATTGCTTGTATAATATAAAGTCCATTAAATACTTGGAATCCGACAATTATCGCAGAGTTTTGGATTTCATAGAATCCGACCTTTTCCAAGTGTGCATCATGGGGCATTCTTGTGGTAACTCTGACCGTACACTTCTCAACACACTTTTCGAACACAAAAATTGTATCTCCATCAAGCCCTATTTTCATGAATGGAATGATGGTACAGACAATTACCTTGAGCTTGTCCAAAACATCAGTCGCAATTTTAAGGACATGAAACTGATGAGGGATAGGGTAGTAAACAAGACATTCTGCGATAAAATATAACAAGAATGTGATGATTCAGATGATGGGTTGAAAAAGAATGATTAACTTTGCAAGCAAAAGAATAACATGAACAACGAAATACAATTCATATTGTACCAATTGCCTGATGAGGAAGGCAGGGTGCAAGTGGTAATTAAGGATGAAACGATATGGGCTACGCAAAAGGCGATGGCTCAGTTGTTTGGCGTGGGCGTTCCTGCCATCAGCAAGCATTTAGCACACATCTTTGAAGAGGGAGAATTTGAAAAGGATGTGGTTGTTTCCAAAATGGAAATAACCACTCAACATGGTGCTATTGAAGGAAAGAGGTGGGTGATGAGGTGAAAAGGGGGAACTTGTTGATTCAAAGCGGAGAATTTATCAAGCTAATACGGGTTCCAGCTTTAGGCACACCATCATTTGCCTAAAGGCACACGATTAAATGGCTAAAGGCGCATGACCTTTTGCCTTTAGCCATGTGAAGTTGTCAATGAAAGGGTTAAAAGGTTATTTTGTTTTCGACATTATTTCCCAAGAAGTTTCTTTTCGACGTATGACTTTATTTCTTGGCCTTCGCCTTCGGAGAGTGTGGCTTTGCTTTCTTTGCTGATTTTCCTTTCAGAAAGGTAATGGTTCCTTTGACCGGAGTAGCTTCTTGTTGGTTCTTCTGAGTAGGCGTTGTCTGCACTGTGAAACCGGCTTCTTTCATACGTTGGTCGACAAGATTGTCCAACCAGCCCTTTAAGTTTTCCTTCTTTCCCATTGATGAAAACACTTGTAATTTTATTCGTCCATTGATCTGCAAATTCCTTGAATGACGCTATGGTGACTTGGTCTCCCAATTTCCAGGTGGGCATAGAGAAGTATATCTCATTTTCAGTAATCGTGGCATCAAGCGGCAAGTCTTCTGTACTTTCCTTATTGAATACATCTTGTACGACGGCCATTTCCCGCTGGGTAAGACTTTTACTGAAGGGGACATGTATAAATAAGGTACATTCTCCATTCAGCAATTTCTCGTCAGTCACCTCTGCATCGTCTATCTCACCAAGATTCTCAATAAAAGCATCTTGCCTTGCTGCTTCTGCCACATAACTGATGGCCTGAAGTGTCCTATCGTAGGCCTCTTGCGATGGGGCTTGTACGCCCACCTTGAAGCTGTACTCTTCACCCCCAATCCAAGCACCTCCAGCCTCTTCTAAGGAGAAAGTGGCGCCTGTCTTCTCAGTCACCTCTTTCAAGATGAGCTGCATTTCCGCATTTCTTCGATTGTAGATTCTCTTCAATGCTTTCCCCGCCTTTCGAAGCTGTTTCTTGCTGGAATCAGGGTTTCTGAGCGTTTCCTTTGCCTGCCTATAGGCTGTTTCATCCACAGCATCCAAAGCCCCAAGCCTTCCACTTGCATTTTGAGTAATACTTACCGTGCTGGAAACACCCCCTCATCAGTAAAATTCAACACAGCCACCTTTGTCATAAAGGTGATCAGCAGCATTTGTATCAATGAAACAATCATTACCATCTCCGTCTATCTATATTTTGCCGTACAAAGGTAGGGAAAATTGGAGAATTGAAGAATTGAAAGATTGAAAATTTGAAATATGGAGTGAAAAAACAGGTTATATCATCATTTTAATCCTTCAATCCTTTACTTCTTCAATTCTATTTTGTATCTTTGTCCCCGAAAATCTTTTTACATTTATTTCTCTAAAACTTAAAACGTATGAAAAAGAACATTTTGAGTCTTGCTGTCATCGTGGCAGCCCTCGCATTCGCAATGCCTTCTCAGGCACAGATTAAATTCGGTATCAAGGGTGGTTTGAATGTTGACAACATCAACCTGAAGCATGCACAGGCCAATGTCAGTGCCAAGAACCGCACAGGTTTCTTTGCTGGTGTGACTGCCGATGTGACCATTCCTCTCGCAGGTCTCGGTGCAGACATCGCAGTGCTGTATGATAACAAGGTGGTTGGCATTTCTGACGGAACAACTGAAGCCAACAAGACTCTGCATTATATCGACTTGCCCATCAACGCAAAATATACAGTAGGTTTCAGCAGCCTGGTCAGCGCCTATATCGCAACGGGTCCTCAGTTCTCTTGGAACGTGGGTGACAGAAGTTGGAAACCTGCTAACATCAACCAAGATTGGGAACTGAAAAAGTCTGAATTCTCTTGGAATGTTGGATGCGGCGTTACAGCCCTCAGCCATGTTCGCGTGGGTTACAATTACAACATTGCTTTGGGCAAGACTGCCGAAATTACACCACTTGGCATTGGCACAAGTGCAGTGAAGGGTAAACTGAAGAACAACACCCATCAGATTTCTCTGACTTACCTCTTCTAATGGATGTTTGCTGACATCACACTTCCCATACCATTCGACAGCTTCACATACCTCGTTCCTCCTGATTTGGAGGCAAGAGTGATGCGAGGCTGTCGAGTTGTTGTGCCCCTTGGCAAGAACAAAATTTATACGGGTGTGGTGCTCAGCACACACAACAATGCCCCACAAGGGGTTGAAATCAAAGCCATCATGGAGGTGCTGGATGAGCGCCCTGTGGTGAACGAACAACAGTTTACGTTCTGGCAATGGATTGCCAACTACTATCTTTGTCCGTTGGGAGATGTGATGAAGGCTGGACTTCCTGGTGCCATGAAACCTACTGACGAAAGGGCACTCAAAGCATCTTCCCGCAAAAGAAAAGCTATTAAAAGTGACCTATCGCCCAGCGCGTGGGCTGGTCAACTTTCCCCCCTTTCCCCTGCCCAACAGAAGGCTTTTGACGAGATAGAGGTCTCGTTCCTCGACAAGAACGTCACCCTCCTGCATGGAGTCACGTCATCGGGCAAGACAGAAATTTACATCCACCTCATCGACAAGTGTTTACAACAAGGGAAGCAGGTGCTGTACCTCTTGCCCGAAATTGCTTTGACCACCCAAATCACGGAGCGTCTCCGCTGTATCTTTGGTGACAAGATGGGGGTGTATCATTCGAAGTTCACGGATGGACAACGACTGGAAGTCTATCAACGGCAAGCCTCTGACCAGCCCTACCAACTCATCCTTGGAGTGCGCTCCAGCATCTTTTTACCTTTCCAAAGCTTGGGATTGGTCATCGTGGACGAAGAACATGAACAGAGTTACAAACAACAGGAACCTGCACCTCGCTATCACGCCAGAAATGCAGCCATCATGTTGGCACAGATGTTCAAGGCAAAGACCCTGTTAGGCACAGCCACTCCGTCTTTCGAAGTGTATCATTGGGCACGTAAAAAACTTTATGGATACGTGCAACTCACCCAACGTTACAGAAACATGCAACTGCCTACCATCGAGGTGGTTGACACAAAGGAAGCCAAGCGCAAGCGCCTGATGAAGGGAGCGTTCTCACCCCGTCTCATTGAGGTGATGAAAAATGCCCTTGAACGCAAGGAGCAAATCATCCTTTTCCAGAACCGACGCGGTTTCTCTTCGTTCATCGAGTGCAAGACCTGTGGATGGGTGCCTCGATGCCCTCATTGCGACGTGACGTTGACCCTCCACAAGAAGACCTCCACTATGACTTGTCACTATTGCGGCTACACCACCCGCATTCCTGAGCGATGTCCTGCCTGCGAAGAAAGCAAGTTCGTGGATATAGGTACCGGCACAGAAAAAGTGGAGGAACAAATCGCCCAACTCTTTGAAGGTGCCACCACCCTTCGTATGGATCTTGACACCGCCACGACCAGAGCCCAGTTTGAGCGTATCATCAGCGACTTTTCGACCCACAAGGCAGACATTCTCGTGGGTACGCAAATGGTGACGAAAGGACTGGATTTCGACCGTGTGTCGGTTGTAGGCATTCTTGATGCCGACACGATGCTCAACCTGCCCGATTTCCGCAGTTATGAACGCACGTTCCAAACGCTCAGTCAGGTGGCAGGACGAGCTGGACGCAACAATACGGCAGGAGACGTCATCCTCCAAACACGCTCGGCCGACAGCGACATCATCCGCCAAATCACGCAGAACGATTATTGGCAGATGTTCTGTACACAAATGGAAGAACGTCAGATGTTTAAGTACCCTCCGTTCGTACGCCTCATTTATGTCTATCTGCGCCATAAGGACAACGAACTGCTGGAGCATTTAGCAGACGATATGGGCACACGTCTGCGTGCCGTCTTTGGCGACAGGGTACTGGGTCCCGACAGTCCTCCTGTGGGGCGTATCCACTCGCTCTACATTCGTAAAATCATGCTCAAAATTGAGCGTCGTGCCTCCATCGAGAAGGTGCGTCAGCACCTCCTTGCCATCCAGCAACAGATGCAGACGATGCCCATCGCCAAGAACCTCAACATCTATTACGACGTTGACCCTCTTTAGAAGCGCTTTAGACGAACACTTCTCCCTTTTGCACTCTTTTCGTTCATTTGAGCATTAAAAATACTATATTTCATTGTGGAACGGAAAAAATTTCGTACCTTTGCACCTGTTAATATTTTGCCTTGTTGAAAACAAGACTAACCAATAGCGGAAACATATTCCAAAACAATCAATACATTAACTTATGAGTTTGAAAATCATTGTACTCGCAAAGCAGGTGCCAGACACACGCAACGTCGGTCCTGATGCGATGACTCCAGAGGGTACAGTGAACCGTGCGGCTCTGCCTGCTGTGTTCAACCCCGAGGACTTGAACGCCCTTGAACAGGCACTCCGCCTGAAGGACGCTAACCCTGGTTCCACCATCACCATGCTCACTATGGGTCTGCCCAAGGCTGCTGAGGTGCTGAAGGAGGGAATCTACCGTGGTGCCGATGAGGGCATCCTGATTTCTGACCGTCCATTGGGCGGCGCTGACACCCTTGCCACTTCCTACACATTGGCTCAGGCCATCAAGAAGGTGGGCGACTACGACATCATCCTCTGCGGCCGTCAGGCTATCGATGGTGACACAGCACAGGTAGGTCCACAGGTGGCAGAAAAGTTGGGTCTCACCCAGATTACTTACACAGAGGAAATCATCTCGCTCGACAAGGAAGCCAAGAAGATTGTGGCAAAGCGTCACATCGACGGTGGTGTCGAGACTGTGGAAGGTCCTCTGCCTATCGTTGTAACAGTGAACGGAAGCGCTGCTCCTTGCCGTGTGCGCAACGTGAAGCGTGTGTGGGCTAACAAGAACCGCGAGTTCACTACTTGGGGTGCTGCTGACATCGAGGCTGATCCAGCACAGATTGGTAAGGCTGGTTCTCCTACGAACGTGAAGGCCGTGAAGAGCATCGTCTTCAAAGCGAAAGAAAACAAGACACTCACTTCTTCTGATGCAGATGTGGAGAGTCTGATTGTTGAACTCATGGAAAGCAATACCATCGGATAAATATGAACAACGTATTTGTATATTGTGAACTTGAAGGCAACAAGGTTGCTGACGTAAGTTTGGAGCTTTGCACCAAGGGTCGCAAGCTCGCCAACCAGCTCGGCGTTCAGCTGGAAGCTGTGCTCGTAGGTACAGGTCTCGATGGTGTTGAGAAGCAGGTGATTCCTTATGGCGTTGACCGCGTACACATCTTCGATGCTGAGGGTCTTTTCCCATACACTTCACTTCCCCACACTTCTGCTGTCGTGAACCTCTTCAAGGAGGAGAAGCCACAGATTTGTCTCCTGGGCGCCACCGTCATTGGTCGTGACCTTGGTCCCCGCGTGTCTTCTGCACTCCACTCAGGTCTGACTGCTGACTGCACTCAGTTGGAGATTGGCTCTTTCGACATGAAGGTGAAGGATGCTGAGGGCAACATGGTGGATAAGCACTATGAAGACCAGCTCTATCAGATTCGTCCTGCATTCGGTGGTTCTATCATCGCCACCATCGTCAACCCAGAACATCGCCCACAGATGGCAACCGTTCGTGACGGTGTGATGAAGAAGGAAATCCTCGATGAGAACTACAAGGGTGAAGTGATCAAGCACGATGTGGCCAAGTATGTGCCTACTACTGACTATGTAGTGAAGGTGCTTGACCGTCATGTGGAGAAGGCAAAGCACAACCTGAAGGGTGCTCCTATCATCGTGGCAGGTGGTTATGGTGTAGGTGGTCCTGAAGGATTCAACCTCCTCTTTGATCTCGCTAAGGAGCTTCACGCAGAGGTAGGTGCCAGCCGTGCAGCTGTCGATGCAGGTTGGATTGACCACGACCGTCAGATTGGTCAGACTGGTACTACGGTACGTCCAAAGGTTTATATCGCCTGTGGTATCTCCGGTGCTATCCAGCACGTGGCTGGTATGAAGGAGTCTGGTATCATCATCTCCATCAACAACGACCCCAACGCACCTATCAATCAGATTGCCGATTACATCATCAACGGCACCATCGAAGAGGTTGTTCCAAAACTCATTAAGTACTACAAAAAGAATTCGAAATAATGGCAAATTCCTATACAGACGTTCCTGAGATTAAATTCCACATGGAACACCCTTTGATGAAACGTATCGTTGAGTTGAAGGAGAGAAACTACGCTGACTATGGTCAGTATGACTATGCACCCAAGGACTACGAGGATGCACAGGAGAATTTTGACAGCCTGCTCGAAATCACAGGCGACATCAATGCCAACATCATCGGTCCTAACTCTGAGGATGTGGATGCTGAAGGCCCTCACTGCGAAAATGGTCGTGTGCGCTATGCCAGCAAGACCTACGAGAACCTCGATGCCACTATCAAGGCAGGTCTTTGTGGTATGACAATGCCACGTCGTTATGGCGGTTTGAACTTGCCTAACGTGGTTTATACGGCTGCCAACGAGATCATCGCTGAAGGTGATGCAGGTTTCGAGAACATCTGGTCACTTCAGGATTGTATCGAGACCCTCTATGAGTTTGGTGACGAAGATCAGCGCAAGCGTTACATCCCACGTGTTTGTGCTGGTGAAACGATGTCAATGGACTTGACTGAGCCTGATGCAGGTTCTGACCTCCAGTCTGTGATGCTCAAGGCCACCTTCGACGAGAAGGAGAACTGCTGGCGTCTGAACGGTGTGAAGCGTTTCATCACTAACGGTGACGCTGATATCCACCTCGTATTGGCTCGTTCAGTAGAAGGCACTCGTGATGGCCGTGGTCTTTCCATGTTCATCTACGACAAGCGCAACGGTGGTGTGAATGTACGTCGTATCGAGAACAAGCTTGGTATTCACGGAAGCCCAACTTGCGAACTTGTTTACAAGAACGCTAAGGCTGAACTCTGCGGCTCTGAGAAACTCGGTCTCATCAAGTATGTGATGGGTCTGATGAACGGTGCCCGTCTGGGTATCGCTTCTCAGTCAGTAGGTGCTGAGCAGGCTGCTTACGAAGAGGCTATCAACTATGCTCGCGACCGTAAGCAGTTCGGCAAGGAGATCATCCATTTCCCAGCCGTTTACGATATGATTGCACGCATCAAGGCAAAGCTCGATGCAGGTCGTTCACTCCTCTATATGACTGCCCGCTACGTAGATATCTACAAGTGCCTTGACGACATCAGCAAGGAGCGCAAGCTCACTCCAGAGGAGCGCGACGAGTTCAAGAAATACAGCAAGCTCGCTGACGCCTTCACGCCGCTGGCTAAGGGTATGAACTCTGAGTTCGCCAACGAGTCTGCCTATGACTCCATCCAGGTACACGGTGGTTCCGGTTTCATGCTCGAGTACAAGTGTCAGCGTGTGTATCGTGATGCCCGCATCATGTCTATCTACGAGGGTACCACTCAGCTCCAGACCGTTGCGGCGATCCGTTACATCACCTCTGGCTTCTATGCTAACGTCATCAAGGACTTCGAAGCAGAACCAGTGGCAGCCGAGTACGCCGCATATGCTGAGCGCATCAAGGCAATGGCAGAGAAACTCGCTCAGAGCATCGAAAAGGCAAAGGAACCTGGCAACCAGGATTTCCTCGACCTCTGTGCTCGCAAGCTCTACGAGATGACTGCATACGTCATCATGTGTCACCTCCTCTTGCAAGACACCCAGCGTGCTCCAGAGCTCTTCGGCAAGTCTCTCGTAGTCTTCATGAACTACGCAGAAAGCGAAGTAGCTAAGCACTTCAACTACATCAGCAAACTGGACGTTGACCAGCTGGCAAGCTACGTGCAGGAATAATCTCACACATTATTATATTATAAAGGGTCGCCCACAAATTGTGAGCGACCCTTTTTGTTTCATCTGAGTCCTATAATCAAAGGAGTATCCTTTTAAGTTTCTTCTCTTCTGCTTGGGGTAAGATGATTCGTAGGTGTGCGAGCATCCGCTGGAAAGACTCTTCTGGGGAACGAGGGCACTGGTAGGCAGCAGCTCCGTAAAGTTGTTCTGGTGTAGTGAGCAGTGACCATCCCCAGCCATATTCGTGATTGTGACGATCACATGGATAGACAAAGTCTTCTGTAACGATGTAGCATCCCATCTGCAGACGGGTGACAATTGCATCGAAACGACTACGCATCTTTGGGCCTGTAAAACCACAAAGAGAACGGAGTTGACGGGTAATAAGGCTGCCATGTTCGTTCAGAGTGGTAAGAATGACATCCTCAATGGTTCCTGATTCGGGCACAGGGTGTTGACTGCGACGATAGTTGCAAAGGTCTGGCCACCACTCCCGACTGACAAACCCTGCTTTCTTGTTAAAGAACTTGCCATACATACAATTGCCCTCCGTCACGATAGAACCTTTCCATTTCCACAAAGGCCAATCCCATCCTCCATCGGGGAAAGTGACATAACGGCAATCCTCCGTCACCATCTCTTCTGCTGAATACCCCGCAATACCGCTATCGAGCAAGGGCAAGAAACCAACTTGCTGAATGCACTCGATGAGCTGGGCGGCATTGTATATATCAGAAGTATTCATGGTAATCAGAACTGGAAGTAAATGAAAGGCTGCACGTCTGAAGACTTAATCTGGATGACGATAAAGACAAGGAAGATGATAAAGAGCGCTTTAATCACAAGTGGACAGCGTGTCACAAATTCCTTTGCCTTATCGGACAAGAACTCGGGCATAAAGTGGAGCAGATAGCCCAACAACATCAAAAAAGCAACAGCCTTGTAGGAGGTACACCACTGAAGGAATATTTGTGGTTCGAACTTACAGAATATCTGATGGAACACCTGTTCTGCAATGCCAAAGGAAGGAGCACGGAACAGTACCCAAAGAGCTGCAACAAGATGGAATGTGATGACACCACCCACCAGCGCCACCAACCAATTCTTCTGGGGAGTAGGGTTATGCTTGCTAGGCAGATACGTCAACGGACTGAGGAAGGAGCAGAGGCTGTGCCATATCTTGTCGAGACAAAGGAGCACACCATGAAAACCTCCCCACAAGATGAAATTGAGGGAAGCACCATGCCATAGACCACCTAGAAGCATCGTCATGAGGAGGTTGAAGTATTGACGGAACTTGCCGTGACGATTACCTCCAAGGGAGATGTAAAGATAGTCCTTGAGCCAAGAGGAAAGGCTGATGTGCCAACGACGCCAAAATTCAGTAATGGACTTTGACTTATAGGGGCTATCGAAGTTCTTGGGGAACTGGAAACCAAGCAAGAGGGCAATACCGATTGCCATATCAGAATAGCCTGAGAAGTCGCAGTAGATCTGAAGTGTGTAACCATAGACAGCAAGGAGGTTTTCGATTCCGCTATAAAGGTCAGGCTGGTCGAAGATACGCTCTACGAAGTTAATGGAGATATAATCGCTGATAACAGCCTTCTTGAACAGACCCGCAATAATCAAGAAGATGCCCGTACCAAACATTTGGTCAGACACAAAAAGCGGGCGACGAATCTGCGGAATGAAATCACGAGCACGCACGATAGGACCTGCCACCAACTGCGGGAAGAAACTCACGTAGAAAGCATAATCGAGCAATCGATTAAGCGGTTTGATATTGCCCCTATACACATCAATGGTATAACTCAACGACTGGAACGTGAAGAAGGATATACCCACAGGCAGGAAGATGTCACGCGGTTGCCACGTCACTCCCAACAAATAGGAACCACTAATGGAAGCAGGAACGTCCACACCACAATCCGTCAACAAGGTACAAATGGTCTCACCTAAGAAGTTTGTGTATTTGAAAAAGACGAGCAAACCGAGATCAAGCACCAAAGACAACACCACAAGAGTCTTGCCCAATGCTCCTTTCCCCACTCCACCAATAGCACGAGCAATGAAGTAGTCACTTGTGGTGACCAATGCCAAAAGCCAGAAGAAGAGTCCGCTGGACTTATAATAGAAGTAATAAGAGAAGAAGGTGACAAAAAGAATGCGCCAGGTGTCAGCCTTGCCCAAGCTATTATAGATGAGAGTGAACGCCAAGAACAAAAACAGAAAGATGCCCGACGAGAAAATCATTGGGGATTCTGGCTGATAGAGCAGCTGTTCTACAAGGCGTGAAAAATCGATATCAAACATAAAATCCTAAAATCCTTTTACCGTTTTATATGGCTTCTGTTCCTTGGGGGTAGAACCATGCATCATGCGTGTCTGACTACCCGAGGTAGCTGTACCTGTATATGCTTTATAGATGGCTTCGCCCAGCAACTTTCCCTGTAAGGTGTAACCTGCTGCGACGTAATGGATGCAATCTGTGTTCATGAGTCCTGCATTGCGCCAATTGGTGCATGCGGAGGTGGCACCTCCTGCGATGGTGAAGATGTCCCACACAGCCATATGATGGGAATGGCAGAAGTTCACAATGCTACGTGCCACATTGGCAGTATTCTGATTAGGCACTTTCGTGGTGCTATAATGCGTACGGCGACGACGACCAGTACCAGTTGTGTAACTGCCCGTACGCTGGGAGATATAACTGCCCGGAGGTGTGGTGAAGAGGAAACACACACCTGGACATTGTTCGCTGATACGTTGGGTGAGCGTCCGCATCGTCTCAGCATGCACCCGTTCATCAAGTGTTGAGCCATGTGCCTCGTTCGTTCCAAAAGACACAATGAGGAGGTCAGGACGTTCTGCCACCACGCGGTTAATCATATCTTGTTCGTAGAAGCGACGTGCCCAGGCACCATTCATTCCATAATACGTAAACTCCAAACGAGAAAAGTAGTTTTGTAAAGTACTGCCCAATGTACGAGGAAGGATATTTCCCCTTACATGGGAGTCACCTATCTGCATCACCTTGACCGTCTTGCGCTCATGAATCTTTCTGAACACGGGCGCCAATGTCGCCCCATCAATCAGTTCGTTCGCACGAGTGTTACGGAAAGTGGAAGGGAACGGGGTGGTCAACGACTGCGCATTGGCTTCGCCTCCACCGAATGAGACGAAGAAGAATGCACAAAGCATCATCAAGATGATATGTCGCAGATTAACGTACACGATTCTCGTAATTGCTCTTACCGTTCATCAACACATCAAACAACAACTCAGCCAAATGGCGTCCACCTGCAAAGTTGATGTGTGTATAGTCAAGATTTGCTTGTTTCTTTTCTGTCATCTTGGCAAGACTTCCATCGCCACCCATCGCCTCATAGAGGTTCCAGAATGCCACATGATGGTCACTTGCCATCTTACGCTCGTAGGACACCATCTCCTTCACACCACCCATCGTGTGCATCTGTCCATCAGAGCCACGTTTATCACGGTCACCCATACTAACAACCAAAATGCTGGCATGAGGATAAGCCTGCTTCATCAAGTCGATGACCTTGCCAAGCTGACCCGTGTATCCACCATAATCCTTCTGCTTTTCATTCGCCACATTCAGTCCATAATGCAGGATGATGAGGTCATAAGGACGAACGGAGGCAAAGCTGCGAAGGGTCTCTATGGGAATGCCGCTGAGGTGCTGACCACCACTGCCGCGCATACTGAAGTTATCCACAACCACGCCCTTATATCCATCGAGTGCAACACCATAGAAGCGTGAACCATGACCACCCGTCACCGTCATGTTGAAACGGCTGATACTGCCACTCACGCTCTTCGCCACCACATTTCCTACCCCTTGTTGAGCTGTTTCCACGGTACGAGTGACGGTTTTATAGCTAATGGTGGAATCGGAATCCACCACCTCCACCACTTCATCATATGTCTGAGGAGCACTGGCTTCACCATTCGAGAAGAGCGACAGACTCTCACCCCCATTGATGGAATAATTGATATTGAGTCCATTTCCTGGTGTGAAAAAGACTGTAGCTTCTTCAGCTTCCCCCAAGAGGTTACCATACACATTGGTCTGGCAACGCAATTCGTAAGTGGCCGTCCCAGAAGGGATGAAGTAACTACCTGCCATACTCTGCAAGTTAGCTTTGAAACCACGCCCTTTCTCATTAGCATGATAACGGCTCCAGTTGTTGCGACGGGATGTCACAGAACGACGGAAATCGGACGACACACAAGCAATCTCCACAAAGCCAACGCCTTTACCACCGAACTTTCCCTGCAACATGGCACGTAAGTCCATCGTCAGGATATCGCCCTCAATGTATGAGTCACCAAAATACGCCACACGCACAGGACGGTTGTGCGACTGTCCCAATGCTTCGTAGAACTTGTCCATTTCACGATGCAAACCGTCTGTGGTAAAATCTTCTATTGCCACCATACCTTTGGGCACTGTATCCACATAAGCCAGTTGCTTCACCCGGATAGCCGCAGAATCCACACCTTTCTCCACAAAGCCATCCAATGAGTCTGCCACCAATTCTGCCACGATATTACCATCCTTGTCTCGACGTTGTACATCGCTCAAGATGTTGACACGACGCAAATCCACATCACCAACGTTGATACGTGGCAGATAGAACAAACCTAACAAACCCGCCACCACGACGAGCACAAGCAGGAATGTCCACCAAATCCTATTTTTCTTCTCTTTCTCTGTTTTCATAATCTTCTCCCATTTCAGGATAAGAAATACGGGTATGATATATTGTCTTCAATTTATCTTTCAGCACCATCTTTGCCACAGCTATGTCCTTGAAAGTAATGGAACATTCACTGAAGAAGCCTTCTGCCACCTGATTGTCAATGATTCGATCCACTAACTGATTAATGCTGTCTTCCGTGTATTCAGGCAGAGAGCGGGATGCCGCCTCCACTGCGTCACACATCATCAGAATCGCCTCCTCCTTGGTACTCGGATTAGGTCCAGGATAGGTGAACAACTTCTCATCAATTTCTTCGTCAGGATGCTCATTCTTATAAGTGATATAGAAATATTTAGCCTTTCCCAAGCCATGATGCGTGGTGATGAACCGTTTGATGGAATCAGGGATATGATTCTTGTCTGCAAGTGCTATACCATTCTTCACATGTGCGATGATGACCTCAGCACTCTTCAAAGGCGTCAAATGCTTATGAGGCGACAAGCCGTTCTGGTTCTCCGTGAAGAATACGGGACGTTCCATCTTACCGATATCGTGATACAAAGCACCCGTACGCACCAACTGGGCTTTACCACCGATCTTGTTAGCCACCTCAGCACTCAAGTTTGCCACCTGCATCGAATGTTGGAATGTGCCAGGAGCCACTTCTGTCATACGTTGCAAGAGTGGATTGTGTACATTGCTGAGTTCCACGAGGGTCACATCACTGGTGAATCCAAACATCTTCTCCAACATCCACAGAAACGGATAAGTGAAAAGCAACAAAACGCAATTGACCGTGAAGCACACATACATCCATGTGTCCATCTTGATGTCGTTCTCATGATGCAGAGAATAACCCGTATAGCAGATAACATACACCAAGAAGATGATGAATGCCGTCCGAACAATCTGCGAACGCTGAGACAACTCGCGCAAAGTCTGAATGGCCACCATGCCTGCCACCAACTGCACGACAATGAACTCATAATTGCTGGTCAACATCAAAGAAATGATGAGCACCATACCACAATGGAACATGAAAGCGGTACGTGAGTCCATGAACACACGGATTACAATGGGCACCAGACAGCACGGAAGCATGAACACGTTCAGGATCTTGTGCGACACCATCAACGAGGCAATCACACAGAAGAACACCGGCAAGGCGAAAAGCAACGTCACATTCCGCACATTCTCAAAGTAGTCGATACGGAACAATGACAAATAAGTGATCAGCGAAACAAATATCACCAGCACGAAAATCGCTTGACCAATAGACCTGTATGGGATGTTCGTGTCGATGGTGTTGCGTCGTTCGTAATCCTTCTCATAAGAACGCAACACATCATACACCTCTTCCGTCACCGTCTCACCACGGTCAACAATCTTCTGACCAGCCTGCACAAAACCATTATAACTGGAGATGTTCTGCAGGTTCTCATCAAGTTCCGTCTCCGACTTCATCTTGTCGTATGTCAAGTTTTGCTGGATGAGTTCATTGACGTTAAACTGCCGCAGCACCAAACTGGAATACTTGGCCGTGTCTTCCGTGATGATATAATCATAAGCCGATCGCAAAGAGAACACACGGTTCAGTGGGACTGACACCGCTTCATTATTCCTCACAATGCGAATGTTCTTGTGATGCTCATCATCTTTCAAGCGCGCATAATCCTCTCCCGACAGCACACCCCGCTGATAAATCGTATCCAACAAAACAGCAATATGATGCACATACATGGCGGAGTTTTCTCCTTTCCACTCATCCACCACATAATTGTACAGTCGGTTCATCATCGTGTCCCTCACAGCCTTATCATAATTGTAATAGGGCTGGAAACTGCGCATCGTGGCTTCCCGTTCACGATGAATCAGCGAGTCATTCTTCAGGATCGGGAACTTGGTGTTGGCAATCAGCAAGCCATAGTTCCATGGTCTATCCAACTCATACTTATAGCCAAATTCATCGCCTCGCGGCATAAAATACACCACTAAAGCCGTTGACACGACCACCAAAACCGCCTTCATCATGAAACGAGTCAGGACGGTGCGCTTTTGCTGCTTGCTGGGTTTCATTCTTTATTGTTTTAGTAAGAACTGCTTGAAGTCGGCAAAGTCCTTCGTCATCGGCACACTCTGCTTCGTGCCCTTCATAAAGGCCTGCAACTTGGCCGGTATCTCAATGTTGTCGTTGAGGATGCGGTCAACAGTATCCTTGAACTTGGCAGGATGCGCTGTTTCCAGGAACACACCCACTTCGCCAGCCTTCAATCCTTCCTTCAATGCACGGTAACCACAAGCACCATGGGGGTCACACACATACCCCGTCTCGGTTCTCACCTCCTGGATGGTCTCAGCAATCTGCTCATCCTTGTAAGTCGCACCACTGATGTCTGCACAAATGGCCTCATGACTCTTGCCGTAGAGTTCATACACACGGGCAAAGTTACTGGGATCACCCACATCCATAGCATTGGCAATGGTCTGCACCGATGCTTTTGGCTCATACTTGCCCGTCTGCAAATACTTGAAGAAGATGTCGTTGGCATTGTTGGCTGCGATGAAACGCTTGATGGGCAGACCCATTTTCTTGCCAAAAAGTGCCGAACAGATGTTACCAAAGTTGCCCGATGGCACACACACCACCAACTGATCAGCCAGACCTCTCTTCTTCATCTGTGCATAAGCATAGAAGTAGTAGAACGCCTGAGGGAGGAAACGTGCCACATTGATGGAGTTCGCAGAGGTCAACTTCATGTGCTGGTTCAAGTCGGCATCCATAAATGCATTCTTCACCAAAGCCTGACAGTCGTCAAACACACCGTCCACCTCCACTGCCGTGATGTTCTGACCCAACGTCGTGAACTGGCACTCCTGAATGGGGCTCACCTTGCCCTTCGGATAGAGCACATACACATGGATGCCATCCACTCCGAGGAAACCGTTTGCCACTGCACTGCCTGTGTCTCCTGATGTAGCCACCAGCACATTCACCTGCCCTGCACCTTCCTTCTTCAGGAAATACTGCAACAGCCTTGCCATGAATCTTGCACCCACATCCTTGAATGCCAACGTGGGACCATGGAAGAGTTCCAGCGAGTAGATGGTGTCGGTCACCTTCACACAAGGACAATCGAATGCCAAGGTGTCATACACAATCTTCTTCAAGTCCTCAGCAGGCACATCCTCGCCAAAGAATGCATCCGCCACAGTATAGGCAATCTCTTGAAACGAGCAGTTCTCAATGTTGTCGAAAAACTCCTGGGGCAAAGCCTTGATGCGCTCTGGCATATACAAGCCCTTGTCCTCCGCGAGTCCCTTCACCACCGCCTTTTCCAATGTGGCGATGGGCGCTTTTCCGTTTGTACTATAGTATTTCATATGCTATTCTATTTTCATTAGTTCCTTGATAAATTCATCTTTCTCCAACAGCCCGTAACTACCCTTCTTACAAGCCACCTCATCGAACGTCTCCACCTCGTCGGCCTCCATGCGCGGGGCATAGATGAGGAAGGGGATTGGTTCATTGGTGTGGGTACGGTGTGCCACAGGGGTCGGATGGTCGGGCAACACGGCAATGGCCACCTCCTGATCCTTCACGGCCTCATAGACGGGTCCTACGATGCGGCTATCCAGATCTTCTATCGTTTTCAGCTTCAACTCCAAGTCGCCATCATGTCCAGCCTCGTCCGAAGCCTCCACATGCACATAGACGAAATCGTCCGTCTCCAGTGCCTTGATGGCTGCCTGAGCCTTACCCTCATAGTTGGTGTCCCACAAACCCGTGGCTCCTGGCACATCAATCACCCTCAAACCTGCCAACGTGCCGATACCACGAATCAAATCCACAGCCGTGATCACGGCTCCTCGCTTGATCTGCGGGAATGTCTTGGTGAGCGGCACCATGTGCGGACGATAACCTCCTGCCCACGGCCAGATGCTGTTGGCCTGGCGTTCACCACGCTTCGCCTTCTCCACGTTGTAGGGATGCTTGGCCAACAACTCCTGCGAACGGAGTATCAAGTCATTGAGCAGGTCGGCCGTCTCCTGCGCCGTCATCTCATTATCTTTGGGGGCATTGGCTTCAGAAGTCACCAGCAACGGGCGCCAAGCCTCTCCGGGATGGTCATGGGGCGGTTGACATATTACATGCTTGTTGCCGCCCTTGATCACCAGCAGATGACGATACTGCACACCGCAATAGAATTTCACGCGGTCTGTGGCTAGATGCTCGTTGAGGTAGTCAATCAGCACAGCTGCATCTTCCGTTTGCAGATTTCCGCCATTGTGCGTCACGATCTTTCCGTCTTCCAACGTGATGATGTTGCAGCGGATTGCCATATCCTCTGGCGCCAAATCCACACCGATACTGGCAGCCTCCAACGGACCTCTTCCTTCGTACACCTCATTCTGGTCATAGCCGAGGATGCTGCTGTTTGCCACCTCACTGCCTGGATGGAACCCATCCTGCACCGTCTTCAGCATCCCGCAACGTCCCATCTTTGCCAACTTGTCCATGTAGGGCGTGTTGGCATACTGCAGCAATGTTTTGTTTCCCAGCGACTCCACAGGCCAGTCAGCCATACCGTCGCCTAATATGATAATATGCTTCATTTTAGATGTTTGCAATAGACATGATATCAGCGAACACACCAGCAGCGGTCACAGATGCACCGGCTCCATAGCCCTGAATGAGCATGGGGTACTGGTTGTAGCGTTCGGTCGTGATAAGGATGATGTTGTTCGAACCTTCAAGGTCGTAGAATGGGTGACGCTCACCCACACGCTCCAATGACACTGAACCCTTGCCGTTTTCCAGCTTGGCCACGAAGCGCCAGTGCTGATGGGCAGCTTCCACTTCCTTGCGCTCAGCCTCGAACTGAGCATCAAGCGATGGCAAGTTCTTCCAGAAGTCTTCCAACGAACCATCGAAGAAAGGCTGCGGAATGAACAGATGCTTCTCCACATCCTCCTGATTCATCTTGTAACCAGCCTCACGAGAAAGGATAACCAACTTGCGGATTACGTCCTTACCACTCAAGTCCACACGTGGGTCTGGCTCTGCATAGCCCTCTTCTTTGGCTCTGCGCACGGTCTCACTGAATGGTACATCCGCCGAAATCGTATTGAAGATGAAGTTCAGCGTACCGCTCAACACAGCCTCCAATTTCAGAATCTTGTCACCCGAATTGATGAGGTCATTGATAGTGTTGATGATAGGCAAACCAGCACCTACATTCGTCTCAAACAGATATTTCACACCACGCTTTCGGGCCGTGGCCTTCAGTCGAGCATAATTATCGTAGTCACTCGATGCAGCCACCTTGTTGGCAGCCACCACCGAGATGTTATTACTCAAGAATGCCTCATACAGCCCTGCCACATCGGCACTTGCCGTGCAATCCACAAACACGCTGTTGAAAATATTCATGCCGATGACTTCCTCCTTCAGACGTTCCAAATCGCTTGCCTCGGCAGCCTTCAGACCAGCACGCAGTTGTGCGATGGAAAACTTGCCGTCCTCTTCCCACTGCGAGAGGTTAATGCCGTTTCGGTCGAACATCGCATTGTGTCCACTGGCAATGCCCACCACATTGATTTGCAGGTTGCGCTCCTTCATCAGTTTTTGACGCTGACCGGCTATCTGCTCCAACAGGCTGCCACCCACTGTGCCAACACCGCAGAGGAATACGTTCAGCACCTGATACTCCGACAGGAAGAACGAGTCGTGAATCACGTTCAGTGACTTTCTGAGGCTCTTGCGCTCCACCACAAATGAAATATTTGTCTCGCTGGCACCCTGTGCACAAGCAATCACGCTGATGCCATTACGTCCCAACGTACCAAAGAGCTTGCCCGCAATGCCCGGCGTGTGCTTCATGTTCTCACCAACGATTGCCATCGTCGCCAAATCGCGCTCCAGTTTCATCTTGTACATCGCACCCATTTCTATCTCTTTCGCAAACTCCTTGTTCAGCACCTCACAAGCACGATCGGCATCATCATCGGTCACACCGATAGACGTACTATTCTCAGAACTTGCTTGACTCACCATGAACACGCTGATGCCGTTTTCCGCCAAGGTCGTGAAGATGCGGCGGTTCACACCAATCACACCTACCATCGAAAGTCCGCTCACGGTGATCAGACTCGTGTTGTTGATGGAGGAGATGCCCTTGATGGCACGACCCTCATCTTCTTCCACCACATTGGTGATGATGGTGCCCTTGTCCTCGGGACGGAACGTGTTCTTGATCAGTATCGGGATGTTCTTGATGCACACAGGGTATATCGTGGGGGGATAGACGACCTTCGCTCCGAAGTTGCAGAGTTCCGTTGCCTCCACATACGACAGCCGCTCGATGGGGTACGCGGTGTTGATGACACGCGGGTCGGCGGTCATGAATCCACTCACGTCTGTCCAGATCTCCAACACATCGGCATCCAACGCGGCAGCCAAGATGGCGGCGGTGTAGTCCGAACCACCACGACCCAGGTTGGTGACCTCACCGGTCATGCTGTCGGTGGAGATGAAACCACCGCAGACGATAGTTGACAGTTGAGAGTTGACAGTTGAGAGTTGGGCGAAGTCGGCAAAGGCTTCTTTGATCATGGAGGTGCTCACCGAATTGCTGAACAGGTTACGCCCCTGCTTGTGCTTGGTCTTGATAAACTCCAACGAGTTGTACCACTGGGCTCCGTCTATCAGCGTTGCCACAATACGGCTGCTGATGCGCTCACCATACGACACAATCGCATTGCTGGTCTTCTCACTCAAGTCACCTATCAGATACACACCCTGATAGATGCTCTTCAACTGACCCAGCAAATCGTCCACCGCGCCCAACAAATCCTCTTTCTTCGCTGCATCAGTGATGACCGCGTCAATCATCCGGTGGTGACGCTCCACCATCTCATTGTATGACGTCAGGTAAGCTCCGTCACCAGCCATCGCCAACTTCGATGTGTTGATCAACTGGTCAGTGATGCCGCCCAAGGCCGACACCACCACCACGACAGGCTCACACTGTCCCTCGACAATCTTCTTCAAGTTGAGAATACTCTCCACGGAACCAACCGAGGTTCCGCCAAACTTCAATACCTTCATATATCCAAATTTCAAAATCGATGCGAAGGTACAACTTTTTCATGGAAAAAATGCAAAGAAAAGCCCTAAAGTCGTTCGACTCCAAGGCTTTTCAGTTGTTTTCAGTCAACTTTGACCTTCTCCTTAGGCAATACCAGGTTGAGAAGGACGGCTAGAAGGAACACCACAGCCACACAATTCTCGGCAAAAACAGTCTGCACAATCTGGGGGAAGATGGAGAACATGCCTGTCGCCTGTATGAATCCAATGCCTACACTCAACGAAAGTGCCACGATAATCATGTTGCGATGTCCAAAGCCACAACGAGACAACATGCCAAAACCTGCCAGCATGATGGAACCAAACATCATGATGGAACATCCTCCCAACACAGCCTGCGGGATTGTGGCAAGCAAAGCTCCCACCACAGGGAACACACCTCCTGCTATCATGATGCATGCTCCCGTGGCGATGGCAAAACGGTTCACTACACCCGACATGGCCGCCAAACCCACATTCTGACTGAAAGAAGTGATGGGCGTACAACCAAAAAGGCCTGCGATGCAACTCACAAATCCATCACAACAGATACTATTACCCATTTCCACCTTATGCGGCTGACGATGCAACGCACTGGAACACAGAGCACTCGTGTCACCAATTGTCTCTGTGGCAGAAACGAAATAGATGGCAAGCACAGAGAGGATGGCACCTAAATTAAACTCAGGTTTGAAAGGCATGAAAGTAGGTAAGGAGATGATGCCTGCATGGTGAAGACCTGAGAAATCAACCATGCCCATGCACACTGCCAAGATATATCCTGCAATCAAACCCATCAGCACCGAGAGGGAACGGAGGAAGCCCTTAGCAAAGACCTGAAAGCCTAAACACACCAACAAAGTGAACGTACCCACAATCCAGTTGTTCAAAGAACCAAAATCTGCTGCACCCTGACCTCCTGCAAAGGAGTTGGCGCCAATGGGCAACAGCGAGAATCCAATGGCTGTCACCACCGTAGCAGCCACCACGTGCGGCACCAATTTAATCCAGTACTTGGCCAGAAGACCCATCACACCTTCCACGACACCTCCCACAATAACAGCACCCATTAGTGTGCCCATTCCGTAGGTGGTTCCGATAAAGATGGAAAGGGACAAGAAAGTGAAACTGATACCCATCACGATGGGAAGCCGAGAACCGATGCGCCAGATGGGATAAAGCTGAATCAGCGTTCCAATGCCCGCTATCACCATACAGTTCTGGATAAGAACGCCACTAAGCGTAGCGTCAATGCCCACCACATTGGCAAGAATGATGATTGGCGTGATGTTAGACACGAACATGGCGAGCACATGCTGCAAACCAAACGGAACTGCTTGTGCCAAAGGAATACGCCCATTCAATTCATAGAGACTACCCTTGTTTTCCATTGCAATCAGTTATTGACGAGGTTATTTCTTCTTCAGATTTGTCTTCCCAAGTTTTCTTTTGGGTTGCTCACGGAACCGGATGGTCTGCTTTTCCCAATCCATCTCCTCAACAATGGCGATAGACTCCAGCTTGCAACCCATCTCACGTAGCATCTTTCCGCCCTTTTGCTGTCCCTTCTCCACAGCGATGCCAACGCCAGACACCTTACCACCAGCCTGATGCACCAAGTCCATCAGAGCCAAAGCAGCCTGTCCGTCAGCCAGGAAATCATCCACAATCAGCACTCTGTCAGAAGCTTGCAGATAGGGACGAGAAACAAACACGCTGTTCATCTTCTTGTGCGTGAAGGAATAAGCCTGCGACACATACTTGTCATCCGTACTATTCGCCGTCTCACTCTTCTTGGCAAAAACCACAGGAACATCATAAAGATTACCCAACATCGTGGCAATAGCAATGCCACTAGCTTCGATGGTAAGGACTTTGGTCACTTCCACACCTTTGAATCGACGTTTCAACTCATATGCTATCTGGCGTATGATGTCAATATCAATCTGATGGTTTAGGAAACTATCTATTTTTAGGATGTTTCCCTGCTTGATAGCACCATCCAGCAAAATTTTTTCTTCCAAGAAGTTCATAAGCATTAGTATTACTGATTTTTCTTCATAGGTTGAGTTGGTAAATTTGATTTAGTTCGCAAAGATACAACTTTTTATTGAAAAGACCAAAAATCTTTGCCAAAGTAACTGTAATGATGATTGTCGGGGTTGACAACCAGCTGCTCTACCACGATTTCGGGGTCAATCATGACGAGTTTGAGGGTGTGCTTGCCTGGAGTGGCATTGAGGGGCACTTCGAGCCAACGGATGTTGTCGAACACTTCGTCACGACGGGGTAATGGACGTCCGTTCATCCATCCGCTCAGGGCGAGATGATTGCGAGAGGGCAGAGGTTTCAATACTTTCGATACGGCAAGGTTCTGTTTGGTGTACTCACCAAAGGTGTCAACTATTCCTTGACGGGCATCTATCACCTGCATGGGGTAGTCGTCGAGCTGTACTCCCAATCGCAATCCGCGTGCAGGCAGGATGTCTTGGGTGGGAAGGATGCCTATAGCGATTGAGGGCTGAGGGGTGGCTAGTTCCACTTCGTATTCGAGGGCAGGCCCTCCTTGTGGATATTCCTTCATTACGTCCTTGGCGCCCATGCATCCTTTACCCCTGCCGAGATCGGGGAGGAAGATCCAATCTTCATCTTTGCGAACATAGCGGTAGGCGGGGATTGTGTATTCTTTCGAGTCGGCGGAGGGAGTCAGGTTGTGCGTGACCCTGAATCCTAAGGTCATGGGGTGACGGTTGCTGTTGGGGATGGACCACTGGGTGTAACCAATGTGGTTGTCGAGCATCATGCCGTCCCATTTGCCGCCTGCGAGGTGTTTGTTGTAGTGGTCGGTGAGGCGCTGGTCTTTCTTCATGAGTTCGTTGATGGTGAGGCTGTCGCCCATCGTGGCACAGTTGTAGATTTGTGCCACTCCGGCACTGGCTACAACGGGATAATAAACTAACTGGTAGAAGGCGTCCTGTGCCTCTGGGGGGAGCTGTTCCTTCAGCGCCTCACAACGCAAGACGAGGGCTTGCCAGAGGTTGTTGACCCTCAGCATCTCTTCCTGATTGTATATGCCGGGCACTTGCACTTCGGCTTTGCGCCACAAATTGTATTTCGAGTATTTGGCGATAATGTCGGCGGTTTCTTGGGCATAGGATTCTCCAAAGATGCTGCGGGTGAAGCTTTCGAGCCATGCCTGTTCGTCGCCTGGTTGGATGGCATCGGGGTTCCATGCATAGTGCATGATGAAGTCTATCGGCATCTCCTTGGGTTTCAGGTCGCCGACGTTGATGATCCAGATGCGGTCGATGCCCGACTGGTAGGCGAGGTTGAGCTGTTCGCGGAGTTTGGGTACGGTGGTGGTGTTGACCCATCGGTCGTTCCAGGGACCGCCGTTCATGTCGATGTGGTAATAGAGTCCAAGCCCACCTTTGCGCTTGCGCTCGAAGTCGCGGCCTTTGCGACGGATGTAGCCCCAGTTGTTGTCGCAGAGGAGGAGGGTGACGTCGTCGGGTACGGTGAAGCCGGCGTCGTAGTATCGTTGCACTTCAGTGAAGATAGCCCACAACTGTGGCACGGCATCGGGCTTACCATAAATGTCCTTGATGATGTTGCGCTGACCTTCTATCACCTTGGCTAATGTCTTCATGTTTTCGGTATCGTCACCAGAACCCATCGCCACATCCCCGTCACCTCGCATGCCGATGGTGACAAGGTTGTCGTACGACTTGTTGCGCTCCATGCCTTCACGGAAGAACTTGTCCACGCGTTCCTTGTTAGTGGCGTAGTCCCAGGGGCCCACTTCCTCACGACGGGAGGTGTATTCCTTGTGGGCTCGCATCATGGGTTCGTGGTGGGAGGTGCCCATTACGATGCCCATCTCGTCGGCGAGTCGCGGGCTCTCGGGGTCGTCTTCGTTGAAGGCAGTTGCCCACATGGCTGGCCAGAAGTAGTTGGCTTTCAGTCGCAGGAGGAGTTCGAAGATGTGGGCGTAGGCTTTGGCGTTCACGCCGCCGAAGTGGTTGTTGCACCAGGTGCCGAAGGATGGCCATTCATCGTTGATGAAGATGCCACGATATTTGACTTTTGGAGAGGGTTGCACGATGCGGCCTGCGTCGTAATAGACTTCGTCGTGATGGACTACGGGGGCGTCGGCCATCCAATACCAAGGTGAGACGCCGATGCGTTGGGAAATCTCGTAGATGCCGTAGATGGTGCCACGTTTGTCACTGCCTGCAATGACCAGATGACCGTCGACCACGTCAATGAGGTAGGATTCCCATTGACCTCGCACCTGCTTCACGTCTATCTTCTTCTGCTTGATGAGCTGGTCGATGAGTTTGCTTTTGCCGATGGTGCCGACGAGAATTGAAAATTGAGAATTGAAAGTTGAAAATTGGGAGGTCTCAACGACTTCGGAGGGGGTTCCTGTGACTTTGCGGACATCGTCACCGAGGTCTTGGGCTGCCCTGATGACACCTTTCCAATCGTTGGTGTCCACGAGGATGGGGGCGGTTTTGCTATCTTGGGCAATACAGAATCTGGTTTGTTGTGCTGTGGCCGTCAGCATCGCCAATGCCGTTGCGGCCATCATGAGTAGTCTTTTCATCAT
>Ga0310695_10000549_pt1 | contig 96910 bp, 83 predicted proteins | sample RumenRJG_04DNA_FD_203882 | JGI IMG/M metagenome (GOLD analysis project Ga0310695, IMG submission 203882) | Bovine rumen microbial communities from Lethbridge, Alberta, Canada - RJG_04 (v2) (version 2) | ecosystem: Host-associated > Mammals > Digestive system > Stomach > Rumen | place: Canada...
TGTTCGTCACGAGCAACCTGTTCCATACGGGCGACACGTCGCGCGACGGCTATATGATCGGCATCGTCACGACGATCATCCTCGTGATGCGTGTCGCGGAGCTCTTCATCGATCCGTTCATCGGCAACCTCGTCGATAAGACGGATACGCGCTGGGGAAAATTCAAGCCATGGGTCATCACGGGTGCATTCGTCGCGGCTATCACGCTCGCGATGCTGTTCACGGACTTCGGCGGCCTGACGGTCACGAACCCGACGCTGTACTTCATCCTGTTCACGATCGTGTATTTCATCATGGACGTGTTCTACTCGGCAAAGGACGTCGCCATCTGGTCGATGATCCCGGCGCTGTCCTTCGATTCGCATGAGCGCGAGATCACGGCGACGTTCGCACGTGTCGGCTCGGTCTTCGGCCAGCAGCTCGTCGCGATCATGGTCATGCCGGTTGTCCTGTTCTTCTCGCTGAACAAGAACGGCGGCGCGGGCGACCCGCACGGCTGGTTCATGTTCGCGGTCATCGGCGGCGCTATCGCAACGCTCGGTGCGATCATCCTCGGCCTCGGCACGCATGAGCAGAAATCCGCGCTGCGCGAGAACAAGACGCAGACTTCGTTCAAAGATGTCTTCAAGGTCCTCGCGAAGAACGATCAGCTCATGTGGATCGCAATCGCTTACCTCGTGTTCGGCCTCGGCCAGAACCTCGTCAACAACTTCAACCTGTATTATTTCACGTACGTTCTCGGTGATTCGACGAAATTCTCAATCCTCGGCGTCATCAACACGATTTTCGGCCTGATGGCCGTCGCCCTGTTCCCGGCTCTTACGACGAAGTTCAGCCGCCGCAAGCTGTTCTTCGCATCGATTGCGGTCATGATCGTCGGCCTGGTTCTCTACTATCTCGCCGGCACGAACCTGACGATGGTTCTCGTCGCTGCAGCGCTCTTCAACCTGCCGCAGCCGCTCGTCTTCCTCGTCGTCCTGATGACGATCACCGATACCGTTGAGTATGGCCAGCTGAAGCTCGGCCACCGCGATGAGGCGCTCGTGCTCTGCGTACGTCCGCTCGTTGATAAGCTCTCCGGCGCCCTGACGTCCGCTATCGTCGGCGCGACGGCAATCTGGGTCGGCATGACCTCCGGCGCAACGGCCGCGAGCATCACGAGCACGGGCCTGCTCCGCTTCCAGCTCATCATGTTCGCTCTCCCGATTGTCCTGATCATCCTCGCAAGCATCCTCTATCGCGCGAAAGTCACGCTGACGGAGCAGGAGCATGCGCGCATCGTCGAGGAGCTCGAGCAGAACTGGGATAAGATGAGCAAATAACCGATTCCAAGGCTAAAGAAAAGGGATTATTGGTTCGATATTCATTATTGGAGGGGAATAGATATGGCAAAACAGATGGTCTATACGATCAGCCGCCAGTATGGGGCTGGCGGCCGTGAACTCGCGGCAATCCTCGCGAAGAAGCTCGGCGTGAAGCTCTACGACCGGCAGATTGTCCACATCGCGGCCGCAAAGCTCGGCATCGACGATCTCACGGAGGACGAGCTGCTCTCGATGGAGCGCACGGTGAAACCGCTCTCGATGACGTTCATGCCGTTCCATTCGTTCGGCACGCACATGGGCCCGTCGACGCAGGAGATGTTCCTGCAGGAGTCGGCGGCGGTCCGCAAGCTCGCGCAGGACGGCCCGTGCGTCATCCTCGGCCGCTGCGCGGACTACGCACTGCGCAACATGGACAATCATTTCGATATCTTCGTCTGTGCGGATGACGATTTCCGCGAGGCGCGCGGTCAGTCGGTCTACGGTGGCAAGACGCTGAAGGACCTCGACAAAGAGGACAAGAAGCGCGCGCGCTACTATAACTACTACACCGGCCAGGACTGGGGCAATGGCGCGCATTACGACCTCGTCGTCAATGCGGCAAAGGCTCCGCTCGACAAGATCGCAGATGCGATCCTCGCCTATGCGGAAGTCACAAAAGCATAAAAACGGCATAACAGAAACAGAGGGGCGGCTCGCTTTTGGCGGGCCGCCTTTTGACATCCTCTGCGATTTTTGCTATAGTAAAAGCCAGAATTATGACTATTTTACTCGGGATTCCAAAACGGGGGATTTTCCATGAAATTATCGACGAAGAGCCGCTACAGCGTGACGGCGCTTTATGAACTGGCCCTGCACTATGGGGAGGGTGCTGTGCCGCTCAAGGAGGTTTCCGAGGCGCAGGGGATTTCGGAAAACTATCTGGAGCAGCTCATGAGCACCTTGCGGAAAAAGGGCCTCGTGCAGAGCGTGCGCGGGGCGCAGGGCGGCTATATGCTCGCGAAATCGCCATGTGCGATCAGCATCGGCGAGATCATCACGGCCATCGAGGGGCCGATTGCGCTCGTCGACTGCCTGCTCGCGGACGCGGACGCAAAGGATCAGGCGTGCACGCGTGCGGGAGCCTGCGTCACGCGCAATGTCTGGGGCAAGGTCGGCGACAGCATCCGGAAGGTTCTTGACAGCATTACGCTGAAAGACCTCTGCGACGATAACGGGACGGATGAGAACGGATACTGGGCGCATGGCGAGGGCTGCGGCGCGGAGCTGCGCAAGGCGAAAAGCGCCGGCCGGAAAAAGGGCGCGCCGCGCATCGCGCGTACGGGCAGAGCTGCCGGAACAGATAGAAAAGATGGAAAGGAAAAGGCGGTATGAGGACGTATCTCGACTACGCGGCGACCACCCCCGTCGACGCGCGTGTTTTCGAAGCCATGCAGCCCTATCTTTCGGATGCTTTCGGCAATCCCTCGGCACTTTATCAGGAAGGGCAGCGGGCGCGCCGCGCCGTCCGGCATGCGCGCGAGCAGGTGGCGGCTCTGCTGCACGCTGAGACGGAGGAGATCTTCTTCACGTCCGGCGGCAGCGAGAGCGACAACTGGGCACTGAAGGGCATGGCGTTCGCCTTGCGGCGTGCGGGCAGAGGCGCGCATATCGTGACGAGCGCCATCGAGCACCACGCCGTGCTGAACGCGGTGCAGTGGCTCGCGGGCGAGGGCTTCGATGTGACCGTCCTGCCCGTCGATGAGGCGGGCCGCGTATCCCCCGAGGCGGTGAAGGCCGCTGTGCGCGAGGATACGATCCTCGTCAGCATCATGATGGCGAACAACGAGGTCGGCACGATCGAGCCCATTGCGGAGATCGGCGCATTCCTGCGGGAGAAGGGGATTTTCTTTCATACGGATGCGGTGCAGGCGGCCGGCCATATCCCCGTCGATGTGCAGGCGCTGCATGTCGATGCGCTTTCGCTTTCCGCGCATAAGTTCTACGGGCCGAAAGGGGTCGGGGCGCTCTATCTGCGCCGCGGCTGGGTGCCCGACCCGCTCGTGCACGGCGGCGCGCAGGAGCGCGATATGCGCGCGGGCACCGAGAATGTGCCGGGGCTCGTCGGTCTCGGCGCGGCAGCAGCGCTCGCGGCCGCAAAGATGGACGCGGAGGGTACGCGCTTGACCACGCTCCGTCAGCATCTTGCAGACGGCATCGCGGAGATCCCAGACAGCTGGGTCAATGGGGATGCGGTGAGCCGTCTGCCGGGCAATCTCAATTTCGGTATCGAGGGCATCGACCACGAGCCCTTGCTGATCCGGCTCGATATCGACGGCTTTTCCGTCTCCGCGGGTTCCGCCTGCTCCGCGGGCTCGCTCGAGCCGTCCCATGTGCTGCTCGCGATGGGGCAGACGAAAGAGCAGGCGGCATCGGCAGTGCGCGTCTCGATGGGGCGGTATACGACAACGGAAGATGTGGACGCTTTTCTTGAGAGTCTGAGAAACGCGGTGCAGGCGATGCGCTGCCAATAAAAAAGGCTGCCCAGATGGGCAGCTTTTTTATTGGTCATTTACTGTGCCGGGAACAGCGGCAGCGGTTCGAGGAAGATGATGTCCTTGCGCTTTGCGGCATCGCCCTCGGCGAGGACGCAGGCCTCGGCAGCGACTTCGCCGCCCGCCTTCGCGGTGAGTTCCTTGAGCGCCGCCATGGAGCCGCCCGTGCTCACGACATCGTCGAGCAGCAGCACCTTGCTGCCGCGGATCAGTTCGATGTCCGGGTCGTTCAGGCAGAGCTTCTGCACGCCCTTTGTCGTGATAGAGACATCCTCGACCCAGATCGGGTGTTCCATATAGGCCTTGATGGACTTGCGCGCGACGACGAACCGTTTCATGCCGAGCTGGCGTGCGAGCTCCGCGGCGAGCGGGATGCCCTTCGTCTCGGCGGTCAGGATGATGTCGACTTCGGACGGGATTTTTTTCGCGAGCTCACGCGCGCAGGCGTCGACGAGCTCGTTGTCCCCGAGCATGATGAAGCCGGCAATCGCAAGATCCTTCGTGACGTTCAGAATCGGGAGCTCGCGCGTGACGCCAGCCACCTTCAATGTATAATAACGGTTTGCCATGATGTGTTTCCTCTTTTCTGACCGCGCAACGCGCGGGGGACGATGGTTCCGCGCATTGTGCGGTGATTTTTTGAACATACAAAGTATATTATACTCGCTTTTCCCCTGTTTGACAAATATGAAAAAACGATTGTATTCTTATGCAAAGTAGAGTACAATATAGCCGTTGACAGACAAAGCCGTGTTTTCTGCGCCGGATAGAAGGAACCGGTGCAAGTCGGGGGAGAGCTTTCTCCCAATGAATGGATGGGTTGTGTTATGAAAAGAGAATTCTGGCTGAGCGCCGCGGAAGCGGACCAGCTGACCGCGCGGCAGGAGACACCATTCCTCGTCGCATCGGTGGATCAGATCGAGGAGAACTACCGTTTCCTGCGGCGGCATCTGCCGCATGCGGGCGTGTACTACGCCATCAAGGCGAATCCGGAGCCAGCTGTGCTCCGGCGCATGGCGGCGCTCGGCACGCATTTCGACGTGGCGTCGGCGGGCGAGATGGAGATGCTCGCGCGCGAGGGCGTCGCGGGTGACCGCATGATCTACGCGAATACGGTAAAAGATTTCCGCGGGCTGCGGATGGCCCGGAAAATCGGCCTGCACCGCATGACCTTCGACGCGGTGAGCGAGATCGGCAAGATGAGCGAGCATGTGCCGGGCGCCGATGTCCTCGTCCGGATCTGCGTGAAGAACAACAAGGCGCTCGTCGATCTCAACACGAAGTTCGGCGCGGCACCGGAGGATGCGCTGCCGCTGCTGCGGCAGGCGAGGGACGCCGGCCTGCACCCGGTAGGCATCTGCTTCCATGTCGGCAGCCAGTCGCTTTCGGCGGCGGCATACGAGGAGGCGCTGCTGCTCGCGCGCGCCCTGTTCGACAAGGCGGAGAGCGAGGGCATGCATCTGACGGATCTCGATATCGGCGGCGGATTCCCCGTGCCGGATGCCGAGGGCCTTTCGGTCGATGTCGCTGGCATGCTCGCGGCCATCGATCGGCAGATCGCGCGGCTGTTCCCGGATACGGCGGTATGGTGCGAGCCGGGCCGCTTCATCCCAGGCACCGCGGCGAACTTGCTGACGACGGTGATCGGCGTGCGGCAGCTCCCGAGCGGGACGCGCATGGTGACGCTCGATGATGGCCTCTACGGTGCGCTTTCGGGCATCCTGTTCGACCACTGGCAGTATCCGATGCATTTCCTGTCGAAGCGCGGCGGCAAGAGCCAGGTCCTGACGACCTTGGTCGGCCCGAGCTGCGACGGCATCGATGTCGTCGCGCGCGATATCCTCGCGCCGGAGCTCTCGGTCGGTGACCATGTGCTGTTCGGCAACATCGGCGCGTACGCGTCGGTCAGCGAGACGCGGTTCAACGGCTTCTCGATGGCACCGACCCTGATCTGGGAGGAGCAGGCAGAGGCGCAGCGGGCCGTGGACGAACCGGCCATACAGAAGAAACGGTATCGGTAAAACGATAGAAATAAATAGAGGGGTTGCTGCACGGCATATTGTCCGTGCAGCAGCCCCTTTTCGTGGTGCAAGGGTTAAAGCTGTTTTTCGGTCAGCACATCGTCGAGGGCGTTCAGCACGTCGTTGACGTTTTCCTCGGTGATGATGAGCGGCGGCTGGAAGGCCATGACGTTGCGGGCGGCGCCGTTCTTGCCGATGATGTAGCCGCGGTCCTTCATCGTCTCGAGGACATCGTCGAGCTTCTGGGCGGCCGGCGAACCGTCTTTCTCGATGAATTCCGCGCCGTCCATGAGGCCGAGGCCGCGCACATCGCCGATGACGGGGTGCTTCTTCTGCAGCTCGCGCAGGCCGGCGCGGAGCTGCTCGCCGCGTGCGAGCGCGTTTTCCTTCAGGTGGTGTTTCTCGATGTACTCGAGGACCGCGAGGCCCGCCGTGCTCGAGACCGGGTTGCCGCCGAGTGTCGAGGCACCGGGGCGCGTGTAGGTGTCGGCGACTTCCGCGCTCGCGATGAACGCCGAGATCGGCGCGCCGTTGCCGAGTGCCTTGGCGCACGCGAGGATATCCGGCGTGACACCCCAGTTCTCAATCGCGAACATCTTGCCCGTGCGCGCAAAGCCCGTCTGCACCTCGTCGGAAATGAACAGCGTGCCGTATTGCTCGCAGATTTCCTTGACGCGCTGGAAGTAGCCGTCCGGCGGCACGACGATGCCGGCGTTGCCCTGAATCGATTCTGCGATGAAAGCTCCCGGGTGGCCGGAGGTCGCGGTCTTGATGATGTCCTCGACCGCGTTGGCGCAGGCGAGGTCGCAGGTCTCGCGTTTCTTGCCGAGCGGGCAGCGGTAGCAGTACGGATTCGGGGCGAAATGGATGCCGCCGACCGGGTTCGGGTCCGTGCGCCACATCTGCAGGCCCGTGACGCTCATGCCGAGCTTCGTGCGGCCGTGCAGGCCCTGCCGCAGCGCGATGATTTCCGGGTTCCCCGTGTAGATTTCCGCGAGCAGCAGCGCGCCCTCGGTTGCCTCGGAGCCGGTCGAGCAGAAAAAGGTTTTCTGCAGATTGCCCGGCGTGACCTCTGCGAGCTTTTCCGCGAGGTTCACGAAGTTCTCGGTCAGATAGATGTTGCAGACATGCTGCAAGGTGTTGACCTGCTCCGTGACCTTTGCATTGATCTCCGGGTTGCAATGCCCGCAGTTGATGACGGAAACGCCGGCGTAGCAGTCGAGGTACTTGCGCCCCTCGCTGTCCCAGAGGTACTGCATCGAACCCTTGACGAATTCGCGCGGATGCTGATAGAAATGCGCAAGGCACGGCATGATGTATTTTTTCTTCTTCTCGATGATGGCTTCCGGGCCGATATATTTTTTTTCTGCCATGAAAAAATCTCCCTAACTCTCTAACTCTCAGATGGAATCCTTGGACTGACGGAACCGCCAGGTGCCGATGCCGAAACGGCGCGGGCTCTGGTGCTCCAGATCTTCGACGAGCTCTTTGTCAAAATAATCCTTTCCGGCATCCAGCTTGTCGAGCGCCTTGCGGTATACCTCGGTCACGAGGCCTGTGAGCTCCGGCGTGTAGTCCTGCGCCTCGATGCGGTAGGATGCGACGCCGTTCAGTTTGCCGAGATACGGGTAGAGCGCGAGATCCTTCGCGAATTCGATATGGTTGCGGCCGTACTGGTCGATGCGGATCGGGTGCTTCTCTCCGGCCTCGTCGAGTAGCGCGTAGCGGCGGTCGAGCACCTCCGGGTTGTCGAGCTCGTTGTAATGCGGCAGGCTCATGCCCGGGATATTGTGGTCGCAGAGCATGGATTCGTACGCGCCGTGCACGACGACCTCGATCGGGAGCTCGCTGTGCTCGAGGATGGCCTTGAGCTGCTCATAGGAGAGCTCGTACGATGCCGCTGCCATGACGACGCCGTTTTCCTTCAGGAATTTCGCGGCGAGGCTGTTGAAGAGGTTGAACGAGGTGTCGGCCTGCACCGGGAAACCGGTGAGTGAGCTCGCGAGCTTCAGCGAGCCGAGATTGCTGACCATGACGCCGTCGAACGGGAGGCTCCGGCAGTCGGTGAAGAGCTGCTCGAGCTCACCGCATTCGCGCCGCATGGTCGTGCGCGGCGTGTTCAGGATGACCTTTGCGACTTTTTCGTGTGCGCACGCGAGGATTTCCTCGTATTCGGCGCGCGTCCAAGGATGGAGCGGGCGGAACGCCTCGCCGCCGACGTAGACGCGGTCGGCGCCGCCGTAGATGGCGGCCTTGGCGGACGCGAGCGTATTGCAGCGGACAGAGAGGACGCGGTGCGCTGCGTTCTCTTTGTTCACGGGTTCCTCGTTCTCCAGCACTTTGTCATCAAAGGCGGTTTCCGGCACGGCCTTCGAGAAGAACCGCGGCTCGCGCTCGCCCGTGAAGCCGATGTCCTTGGCCGTCGGGTGGCCGAACGCGAATGTCGTCGTGTAGTCGCGTACGCGGTTCTCGTAGAGGGACTGCCAGCCTGCCTCATCTGTGTGGTAGCCGGCCGGATCCTGGATATACGCGTCGATGGCCTTGCGGTAGGTGCGCACGAGCCGTGCGACGAACGGGGCCTGCCGCATGCGGCCCTCGATCTTGAACGAGTAGACGCCGGCCTGGATGAGCTGCGGGATGGCGCGGTACATGCACATATCCTTCAATGCGAGCTTGTAGGGGCCGGGGCCGTTTTCGTCGAGCCGTTCTTCGGTTTCTTCGTCGATGAGCTCGTAGGGCCAGCGGCACGGTTTCAGGCAGCGGCCACGGTTGCCGCTCTGTCCGAACAGGACGCCCGAGTGGATGCACTGGCCGGACTCCGACATGCACATATCGCCGTGCATGAAATACTCGACCTCGATGCCCGTGCGTTCGCGGAACAGCGAGAGCTCGGAAAGCGTCATCTCGCGGCCGACGACGATGCGCGTGATGCCGTATTCCTTGAGCTTCTCGATTGCGTATTCGTTGTGCGTGTTCATCATGACCGAGGTGTGCAGCGGGATGTCGATCCCCATCTCATGCACGAGCTCGAGCACGGCGAAATCCTGCACGAGGATCGCGTCCGGGCGGATCTGCTGCAAGTAGCGCAGGTAATCGCGCAGCGCGGGGATTTCCTCCTCGCTGATGAGGTTGTTCAGCGTGACGTAGAGACGGACGCCGTGTGCGTGCGCATAGGCGATGCCGTCCTTCAGCTGCTCATCGGTGAAGTTGAAGTCCCCCTCGTGCATGCGCATGTTGAAATGCTTGCCGCCGAGATAGACCGCATCCGCGCCCGCGTCGATCGCCGCGACGAGCGTATCCCAGTTCCCAGCCGGCGCGAGAAGTTCTACCGATTTCTTTGAAAGTAACATAAAGCCAAAGGCCTCCCTTTTTCGATCGTTCATCGACTTTCATTATAACAGGAAACCGGTATACGGGCAAACAATCAGGAAGAAAAGAAACCATCTGGCCGCATGCGGGAAACTGTGCTAAGATAGGGGCAGAGGTGATTCGATGATTCAGGATATTGCGCCGGCACGGCTCCGGAATGCCTGGGTGCCGGGCAAGGCCGCCGGCGATACGGATACGATTCTTTGCGTGAGGCTGCAGCGGACGGCCTCGGGCCGGCAGGTTCCCGCGTTTCTCGTGCACAGCGGGCAGGAGCTCTCGTTCCCGTGCCTTGCGGAGCTTCCGGCGGATGCCTGCGAGGGATTCGCCGGCAATGAGGAACCGGTCTTCCTGTTCTCGCTTAGTCTGGAAAACGGGAGTCCTGCGGATTTCTACCTGGCGGGCGGCGGGAAGACGCCGGAGGGGTTCGAGTGGCTGACGCTGCGGGAGATCCGCGCGAAGCGCCGCGGCGCGCAGGCGCTGTTCTACGCGGCGTACACGGGCGCGCATCTCGCGATATGGTATCTGCACAACCGCTACTGCGGCAGCTGCGGGCATGAGACCGTGGCCTCGCTCGCGGAACGCGCGCGGATCTGCCCCGCGTGCAAGCGCGTGATCTACCCGCAGCTGATCCCCGCCATCATCGCGGGCGTCATCGATCCGGCTGCGGACCGCATCCTGCTGACGAAATACGCGAACCGCGACGTGCCATACTACGCGCTGATTGCCGGCTTCACCGAGATCGGCGAGACGCTCGAAGAATGCGTCGCGCGCGAGGTCTACGAGGAGGTCGGCCTCCGCATCAAGAACATCCGCTACTATAAATCACAGCCGTGGGGCAGCGTGCAGGACATCCTCGCGGGATTCTACTGCGACGTCGACGGCAGCACGGCCATCCGCCGCCAGGAGGACGAGCTCAAAGAAGCCGTCTGGGTGCCGCGCGATGCCGTGGAGCTCCAGCCCGATGACTGGAGCCTCACGAACGAGATGATGGAAAATTTCAAAAAAGGCCGGATCTGAACCGGAAAAGCAGGATTTTTCCCGCCGACGTCGAAAATACATAAATGAAATACTGACAGGCTTTTTAGGGGAATAGCGGGTGCCATGGTGGAATCCGCGTTTTCTTGCGGGCATAGAATCAATCGAAGGGATGAGGAACATGTATCTGGATGAGTATAAGCGTTGGGCAGCAGCGGATCTCGTAGACTTTGATCTGAACAAGGAGCTGCGCGACATCGAGGGCGACGACGAGGCCATCAAGGACCGCTTCGCGGTCGCGCTGAAGTTCGGTACGGCCGGCCTCCGCGGCGTGCTCGGCGCGGGCACGAACCGCATGAATATCTGGGTCGTCCGGCAGGCGACGCAGGGCGTGGCGGACTGGGTCAAGACGCAGGGCGGCACGCAGACGGTCGCGATCTCGTACGACAGCCGTCTGAAGGGCTGGAATTTCGCGCGCGACGCGGCGGGTGTCCTAGCGGCGAATGGCATCCACGTGCGCATCTACGATGAGCTGATGCCGGTTCCGGCGCTTTCGTTCGCGACGCGCTACTATCACTGCAGCGCGGGCATCATGGTCACGGCCTCGCACAACCCGGCGCAGTATAACGGCTACAAGGCATACGGCCCGGATGGCTGCCAGATGACGGATGACGCGGCGGCAGTCGTCTACGCGTCCATCCAGAAGACCGACGTGCTGACAGGCGCGAAATACGTGAGCTTTGCCGAGGGCGTCGAGAAGGGCCTGATCCAGTTCGTCGGCGACGATTGCAAGAAGGCGTTCTACGAGGCCATCGAGTCGCGGCAGGTGCGTCCGGGCCTCGCGAAGACGTCCGGCCTGAAGCTCGTCTATTCGCCGCTCAACGGCACGGGCCTCGTGCCGGTCACGCATGTCCTGCGCGATATCGGCATCACGGATGTCACGATCGTGCCGGAGCAGGAGTACCCGAACGGCTATTTCACGACCTGCTCGTACCCGAACCCGGAGATCTACGCGGCACTTGAGAAGGGCCTGCAGCTCGCGGAGAAAGAGGGCGCAGACCTGATGCTCGCGACGGATCCGGACGCAGACCGCGTCGGCATCGCGATGAAGTGTCCGGACGGCTCCTATGAGCTCGTGACGGGCAACGAGATGGGCGTGCTGCTGCTCGACTACATCTGCGCGGGCCGCATCGAGAAGGGCACGATGCCGAAGAATCCGGTCGCGGTCATGTCAATCGTCTCGACGCCGCTCGCGGACAAGGTTGCAGAGCATTACGGCGTCGAGCTGCGCCATGTGCTGACCGGTTTCAAGTGGATCGGCGACCAGATCGCCGGCCTCGAGAAGAACGGCGAGGAAGACCGCTTCATCTTCGGCTTCGAGGAGAGCTATGGCTATCTCGCCGGCACCTATGTGCGCGATAAGGACGCGGTCGTTTCGTCCATGCTGATCTGCGAGATGGCGGCGTACTACCGCTCCATCGGCTCGTCCATCAAGCAGCGCCTCGAGGAGATCTATCAGCAGTACGGCCGCTATTACAACCAGGTCGACGCGTTCTCGTTCCCTGGCCTTTCGGGCATGGAGAAGATGGCCGGCATCATGGAGAAGCTGCGCAAGGAGCCGCCAACGGAATTCGCGGGCAAGGCCGTCACGAAGGTCACGGATTATGCGGAACCGGAAAAGACCGGCCTGCCGAAGGCGAACGTGCTGATCTATACGCTCGATGACGGCTCGACCGTCGTCGTGCGCCCGTCCGGCACGGAGCCAAAGATCAAGACGTATTTCACGACGCTCGGCAAGGATCTCGCAGAAGCCAAGGCCGAAAAGGAAAAGCTCGCGGAGGCCGTGAAGCCGCTGCTGGCTTGAATGTAACGGTTTTTCAATTCCGTAATGTTGATGGATGGTGCGGCTTGAACCGTTGTTCCAAGATAAGGAAAATTCTCCTTTTTATGGAAACAACGATTCACAGGAACTAGACATTGTGCTATAATGTTCGAAGAACTGGAAAAGTAAAGAGGAGTGTTGGTAGACATGAGTTTGAAACTGAAGTCCGGCTTTGAGTTTGACTACGACAACCTGTATGGCGAGGGCAAGGTAACCGATGCGGACCTGGCCAGCTATAAGGATGACCTGAAGAAGGCCCATGAGGCACTGAAGGTCATGCGCGAGAAAGGCTTCATCCGCGCGCATCTGTCGAAGGACGGCGAGCCGGAGAAGGTGCTGTTCTCGGAGCTTCCGTACGTCGAGGAAGGCCATCTGAACAGCCCGGAGTCGATCGCGCGCCTGCAGAAGCTCACGGAGCATGTGCAGAACAACGTCGACGCGGTTGTCTCGCTCGGCATCGGCGGCTCGTATCTCGGCGACAAGGTGCTGTTCGACACCTGGTGCGGCGAGTTCTGGAATGAGAAATCGAAGGAAGAGCGCAACGGCTTCCCGAAGGTCTATTTCAGCGGCAACAACATCGATTCGCGCCGTACGGGCGACCTGATCCATTCGCTCGAGTATCAGGCGGATGTCGCAGAGATGCACAAGCAGAAGAAGTTCAAGGTCCTGCTGCTCGTCATCTCGAAATCGGGCGGCACGCTCGACACGATGTCGAACTTCATGGTTATCTACGATGAGCTCCTGAAGAAGTCGAACCTCGACCTCGAGGTCGTCGCGGTCACGGATCCGAACATGGAGAACCAGACCATCCTGAAGAAGCTCGCCATCGAAAAGGGTTGGCCGCAGTTCGCGGTTCCGGACGGTGTCGGCGGCCGCTTCTCCGTGTTCTCGGAGGTCGGCCTGACGCTAGCTGCCTGCATCGGCTATGACATCAAGGGCTTCCTGCAGGGCGCGCAGGACATGGACAAGGTCTGCCAGAACGAAGATATGTGGCAGAACCCGGCTATGCTCAACGCGGCGCTGAAGTTCGCCGCTTCGGAGAAGCACGGCCGCGACATCGAGGTCATGATGCCGTACGGCGACTACCTCGAGTCCATCTCGGAGTGGTACATCCAGCTGCTCGCAGAGTCGCTCGGCAAGCAGTACAACAAGGAAGGCAAAGAGGTCTGCTACGGCCGTACGCCGATCGTCGCACTCGGTACGCGCGACATGCATTCGATGACGCAGCAGCATCAGCAGGGCAAGCTCAACAAGGTCGTGCAGTTCATCAAGGTCGCGAACTGGAAGAACGACCTGACCATCCCGAACGTGTTCCCAGAGGCGGAGAAGCTCGCGAGCGTCGCGGGCGTCACGCTCAGCGAGGCACTCGAGACGGCACGCCAGTCGAACGCGGATGCGCTCGCTTCGAACAAGCGCTACAACGCTTGCTTCACGCTGCCGGAGCTCACGCCGTATCATCTCGGCGAGTTGCTCTATATGCTCGCGCTGTCCATCGCCTATGAGGGCGAGCTCGCGGATGTCGATGCGTTCGACCAGCCGGGCGTCGAGGCCTACAAGAAGATCATGTGGCCGCGTCTGCAGGCACTGAAGAAGCAGAAAGAAGCAAAATAAACCTTTTGCGGATCGCAGAAGAGAATAACAAGGCTCTGTCAGAAGGCAGGGTCTTCTTTTTGGAGATTTTGCCAATGATTGAACGTATGTCCTTCAATAAAAGACAGAAACTGGAGATCCTGCTGCTCGCCCTGCTCGGCATCTGCAGCATCGGGGGCTTTTTCTCCATATCGGACGGGCAGCCGGCTGCGCTGGAGGGAACGTCGGATGTTCCCCGGGCAGGGACAAAGAAGACGGGAACGGTCGGCCGCATCGGCATCGCCGGGGCAGATCTCGCGCGGGAGACGGGAGATCTCCACGACCCATTCTCGATGGGGCACGAGACCCGCGAGCAGGCGGTGCAGAAAGTCCAAGCACCCGCCGCGCAGGATCCACCGGTGCAGCAGGGCGATGCCGGGGTGCCGCAGCAGAACCCGGATCAGCCGCGAAGCGGCCGGGCGCGCGCGAGCCGCGGAAACACCGTGCCCGAGGCGGAGCCGGCCGTGGAGGAAGCGTCGCCTGTTTTGCCCTCGCTGAAAGGCGTGGTGTCCGGCGGCTCGGTTCCCGTCGCCATCCTCGAGATGGACGGGCAGCAGAAGGTCGTCCTGACCGGGGACTGGCTCGGGGACTGGCACATCCTCTCGATTTCGGATGCCGGCGTCGAGCTCGAGGCGGATGGCAATTCCTTCTGGCTCAGCGCGCCCTGATGGTAATACTGCAAAACGAGAAAATAGGCTTTGACGAACCGAATCAGGATGGGAGGGTTCTTTGGTGAAATGGGAAATGCGGAGCGGAAAAGGAATGGCCGCTCTACGGGAATTTACCTGCCTTTTCGGGATCTGGCTGCTTTTCAGCCTGACTTCTTTCATGCCGCACGCTGCGGCGCAGCCGATGACGGTGCAGGCGGTCGATACGGATGTGCGTTCTCTGCTGCTTTCCGTGGCGCGCGCTGGCGGCATCCATCTCGTCATCGGCGGGGATGTCGCGGGGCAGGTGACCGTCAACCTGACGGAGGAGCCGATGGAGATCCTGCGGGCGGTCGCGCAGACGAACGGGCTGTCGTTCACGCAGAAGGGGAACGGGATCGTGCTGATCACATCCGCGAGCGGGAAAGGGCTCTACGACGCCTATCAGTGGAAGATCCGCTATGCAGATCCACAGGAACTCGCTGATGCGATAAATTTATATTGGTCAGAAGAAGGAAATCGCCAGAAAACGTCGAATGTAAACAAAGATAATGAGAATATGTCCGGACGGCTGTCTGATAGGCAGAAGCTGATTGCTTCCAAAGAGCCGACGAAGGACAGAGCGCAGGGGCGCGGCGTCTTCGTCGATGCGACGGGCGGCAGCCTCGTCTATTTCGGCACGCCGAAGGATGCCGGTAGCATCGGGGCGATGATCGAGAAGCTCGATGTGCCGCCGCGGCAGGTTTCCCTTGAGGCGAAGGTCGTCGCGTTGACGAAGGATGGCTCGAAATCCTTCGGCGTCGAGTGGGACAGCGGCGTGCAGGCGGACACGATCACGGTGAGCCGCGCGGCAGAGGGCGGCCCATTCCGCGGGTATTCGGAAATCCGGCTGCACGAACTCGTGTCGGACGGTCGGGCGAAGATCCTCGCGCGGCCGAATATCACGACCTTGCAGGGCCGCGAGGCCTTCATCAAGATCGGCGGCGACGTGCCGATCGCGAAGACGCGCACGACGAACCGCGAGACGACGCAGTCCTACGATTACAGGCCGGTCGGCATCATCCTGCAGTGCACGCCGCGCATCAATGCCGATGGCACGATCACGACGCGCGTGCATACGGAGGTCAGCACGCCGGAATATATCAATGATTTGAAGACCTATCGGTTCCAGGACCGGCAGGCGGATACGAATGTCCGGCTGCGCGACGGCGAGACCATGGTCATCGGCGGGCTGATCGGGCAGGAGGAAGCGCGGCACATGTCCGGCATCCCCTTGCTGAGCCGTCTGCCGGTGCTCGGCGGCTTCTTCCGCTATCTGAAGAGCAGCCGGCAGGACTCGGAAATCATGATTTTCTTGACGGCGCACGCGGTGGAGCCGCGCGGTGCCGCCTCATAGAATAGATAAAAGATTAGGAGCGAACGGGAAAATGGCAATAACGGTTATGATTGCAGACGATCACGCACTGCTGCGGCAGGGTATCAAGCGCGTGCTGAACTTCGAGGATGACCTGAAAGTCGTCGGGGAAGCGGAGGACGGACAGGAGACCCTCGCGCGTGTCCTGCTTCTGAAACCGGATATCCTGTTGCTCGACCTCAACATGCCGGGATTGACCGGCCTCGAGGTCCTGAAGCAGATGAAGGCGGCGCATTCCAAGACGAAGGTCATCGTGCTGACCATCCACGACAGCGACAACTATGTGCTCGAGCTGCTGAAGAACGGCGCGCTCGGCTATCTGCTCAAAGATGTCGATTCGGACACCCTCGTCAAGGCCATCCATATCGTGCACAAGGGAAAGCCGTATATCTATCCCCAGCTCGCGGAACGCATCTTCGGTGTCGAGACGGTCGAAGGGGATGTCAGCAAGAAGGCGGATGCCGTCATCGAGGAACGCCGCCGCGAGTGCCATCTGACCGCCCGCGAGATGGACGTGCTGAGATGCGTCGCGAAAGGCATGAGCAATGCCGATATCGGGGATGCGCTTGGCGTCAGCGAAAAGACCGTGAAGAACCACATGACGAGCATTTTCCGCAAGCTCAAGGTCAACGACCGCACGCAGGCGCTGATTTACGTGCTCAAGAAGCATCTGATCACGCTCGGCGAATGAGCGGGATCAGCGGATGGAAAGCATAAAGATGAATCAAGAAAGGCAGAAATCCATTTTGGAGGATTGCCTTTTTTTTCTGCCCGCTTTGCGATATAATGAAAGAAATCAATCATGAACAACGTTCATTTTTTGTCATGCTGAAAGACAGAAGAAACGAGGAGAGCTATGTCATATTCCATTCAGTTACATGTCAAAGGCAGGCGCTGCGTGATCCTCGGCGGCGGGCGCGTCGCCGAGCGCAAGGCTTTGAAGCTGGCAGAGGCCGGTGCAGAAGTCGTCGTCATTTCCCCGGATGTCACGGCGGAGCTCCGGAGCCGCCATGAGGCGGGCGAGATTGTCTGGCAGAAGAAGCGCTATGGAAAGGGCTACCTCGACGGTGCCTCGCTGGTATTCCTGACCGCTGACCTCCGCGAGGACGCGGAAACGGCGCGCAAGGAAGCGCACGCGGCGGGCGCACTCGTCAACGACGCCGTGCACCCGGAGGCATCGGACTTCGATGTGCCGGCGAGCGTCGTGCGCGGCGACCTGGAATTCGACGTATCGACGAACGGAGCGAGCCCGGAGCTTGCGCGGCAGATCCGCATGGAGCTCGAGACGCAGTATCCGGCAATATTCGGCGAGTTCCTCACGTTCCTGCAGGAGAAGCGCAAGGCCGTGCGGGAGCATATCCTCGACGGCGTGACGCGTCAGGATTTCTGGCGGAAGGCCATCGATGCGGAGACGCTCCGCCTTCTGCATGAAGGGAATATCGCGCAGGCAAAGGAAAGGGTCAATCATGCAGCTGCTGCTATTGGGATTTAATCATAAGACGGCGCCGGTCGAGGTACGCGAGCGCTTTTCCATCGGCAAGGGCGACCTGCGGCGCGGCCTCTCGAACCTCGAGGACTACGAGTCCATCCACGAGGCGGTCGTGCTCTCGACATGCAACCGGACCGAGATCTACGCCGTGACGGACGGCGATGCGGACGGCGAGGCCGTCGTCAAGGAATTCCTCTTTGACCTCGCGGGCAGCGAGGAGGATATCGACGAATACCTCTATACCTATGAGGGGGAGGCGTGTGTCCGCCATCTGTTCCGCGTGGCATCGAGCCTCGACTCCCTCGTACTCGGCGAGGGGCAGATCCTCTCGCAGGTCAAGGAGGCCTACGCCATCGCGCGCGAGGAACACACGACGAGCACGGTACTGAACACGCTTTTCCACCGCGCCATCAAGACGGGCAAGCGCGTGCGGACGGAGACGCAGATCCAGAACCGGTCGGTGTCCGTGAGCTACGCGGCCGTAGAGCTCGCGAGCCACAGTCTCGGCGGCCTGCTCGGCTGCAAGGCGCTGATCTTCGGCGCTGGCAAGATGGCCGAGCTCACGATCCAGCATCTGCGCTCGCACGGCGTGACGGATCTCTATATCGCGAACCGGCATATCGAGCGCGCGGAAAAACTCGCCGCGTCGTATGGCGGGAAGGCCGTGCCGTTCCAGGATGCCATCGCGAAGGCCGTGGACATCGACATCATCGTGACGTCGACGGGCGCGCCGCACTACGTCGTGAAGCCTTGGGAGACGCAGCGGCTCATGGCCAAGCGCAAGGGCCGGCCAGTCTTCTTCATCGATATCGCCGTGCCGCGCGACGTGGATCCGGAGGTCGGGGAAATCAAGGGCGTGACGCTCTACAACATCGACGCGCTCGAGACCGTCGTCGATGAGCACAAGCAGGCGCGTGCGCGCGACGCCGTGGCGGCAAGGCGGATCGTCGAGGAGGAAGTCGCCGACGTGCTCGACAAGTTCCAATATTTGTCCTTCCAGCCGCTCATGGCTCTGCTCTCGGACCGCTGCGAGGGCATCCGTTGCCGCGAGATGAAGCGCTGGAGCTCGAAGCTCGCGGATCTCAGCGACGAGGACTGGCGGCAGATTGACCACATGACGCATCAGATCGTGCGGAAAATCCTGCGGACGCCGATGAAGAAACTCGCGGAGTCCGCAGGTACGCGCAAGGAGGACTTCTACATCGAGGCGATGCGCGCGCTTTTCAAGCTCGACACGATAGGGGAGATGGACATCCGTGAAAAAGAAACGCATCCGTATCGGTACGCGGAGCAGTGAGCTCGCGCTCTGGCAGGCGGACTTCGTCGCGCAGAAGCTCCGCGCGCGCTATCCGGAGCTCGAGGTCGAGGAAATCCGCATCAAGACGAAGGGCGACAAGATCCTCGACGCGCCGCTCGCGAAGATCGGCGGCAAGGGCCTCTTCACGAAAGAGCTCGAACAGGCCATGCTCGACGGCTCCATCGACCTCGCCGTGCACAGCCTGAAAGATGTACCGACGGCATTGCCGGACGGACTGACGCTCGGCGCAATCACGAAGCGCTCGTACGCTGGCGATGTGCTCGTCAGCGAGCGCTACGGCTCGTTCGCGGAGCTGCCGCAGGGCGCGAAGGTCGGCACCTCGAGCCTGCGGCGCAAGGCACAGCTCCTGCACGAGCGGCCGGATCTGCAGATTGTCTCGCTGCGCGGCAATGTCAACTCGCGCCTGCGGAAGATGCACGATGAGGGATTCGACGCCATCGTGCTCGCGGAGGCTGGCATGCAGCGGCTCGACAAGGGCGCGCAGATCACGGAAAAGCTGCCGATGCGCTGGATCCTGCCGGCGGTCGGGCAGGGGGCGCTCGCGGTCGAGACGCGGGCAAAGGACGAGGAGATGCTCGACCTGCTCGCGTTCCTGAACGACGCGGATATGGCCGCGGCGGCGCGCGCGGAACGCGCGTTTCTCGCACGCGTCGAGGGCGGCTGTCAGGTGCCGGTCGGCGTCTACGGGACGGCGGAGGGCGATGCGCTCCGCATCGAGGCGGTCATCGCCTCGCTCGATGGCGCGCGCCTCTACCGTGCGGCCGCGGAGGGCTCCCGCGAGGATGCGGAAAGCCTCGGCACGGATTTGGCAGACAAGCTGCTCGATGCGGGCGGCATAGCGATCCTGCACGAGCTCGGCCTTCTGCTGGATCGGAACTGACAGGCCGCAGAACAGAGAGGAACGGATCTTATCCGTAAGAATTTCGCGATGAGGGATTGGCATGGAAAAACAGAAAAGCCCCGGAATGGTGTACTTAGTCGGCGCGGGGCCGGGAGATCCGGGGCTGCTGACGGTCAAGGCGAAGGAGTGCCTGCAGAAAGCCGATGTCGTGGTCTACGATTATCTGTCCTCGCCGCGCATCCTGGAATGGGCGAATGACGCGGCTGAGCGCATCTACGTCGGCAAACGTGCGAGCCATCACACGATGCGGCAGATGGATATCAGCGCCTTGCTCGCCGAGAAGGCGAAACAGGGCAAGAACGTCGTCCGGCTGAAGGGCGGCGACCCGTTCGTGTTCGGCCGCGGCGGCGAGGAGGGCATCGTGCTGCGCGAGTCCGGCGTCCCGTTCGAGATCGTGCCGGGCGTGACGTCGGCGATTGCGGTGCCGGCGTACGCGGGCATCCCGGTCACGCACCGTGCCGTTGCGGTCTCGTTTGCCGTCGTGACGGGGCATGAAGACCCGACGAAGGCGGAGAGCGGCATCCACTGGAAGCAGCTCGCGACGGGCGTCGACACGCTGATCTTCCTGATGGGCATCGCGAACCTGCCGAAGATCACGGCGAAGCTCATCGAGAACGGCAGGCCCGCCGATACGCCGGCAGCCGTAATCCGCTGGGGCACGAAGCCGGAGCAGCGGACGCTCGTGACGACGGTCGGCCGCGCGGCAGAGGATGTCGCGCGTACGGGATTGCAGCCGCCGGCGATATTCCTCGTCGGCGAGGTCGTGCGGCTCCGGGACAAGCTCCGGTGGTTCGACCGGCTCGCGCAGCGGCCTCTCTATGGCAAGCGCGTCCTCGTCACGCGCTCGCGTGCGCAGGCCTCGAAGCTCACCGCCATGCTCGAAGACCTCGGCGCGGAGGTGGTCGAGCTGCCATCCATCGCAATCTGCGAGCCGGACGACCATTATGCGGCGCTCGATGCGGCAGTCGCGCATCTGGAGGATTATGCCTGGGTGCTCTTCACGAGCGTCAACGGCGTTGCGTATTTCTTCTCGCGGCTCGAGAAGGCAGGGAAAGACACCCGCGCACTCGGCTATGCGCGCATCGGCGCCATCGGTTCCGCGACGGCGGAGGCCCTGCGGGCACATGGAATCCGCGCAGATGTCGTGCCGGAGCAGTACCGTGCAGAGGGCATGCTCGAGGCCCTGCAGGGCAAGCTGCCGCCGCGCGCGAAGATCCTGATCCCGCGCGCACAGGAGGCACGGAACGTCCTGCCGGAGAAACTCCGCGAGCAGGGCATGCAGGTCGATGTCGTACCGGCTTACGCGACGGCTGCCGCTCCGATTGATGCGGAGGCACTGCGCGAGACCCTCCGCGGGGTCGACCTCGTGACGTTTACGAGTTCGTCGACGGTACGGAATTTCGTCGCGGCGCTCGGTAATATCACACCGCTTGAAGCGGTCAAGACCGCCTGCATCGGTCCGATTACGGCAGATACGCTGCGGAAACTCGCGGGCGAGCCGGATATCGTTGCGGAGACGTATACGATACCGGGGCTGGTCGAGGCCATTACCGCCTATGTGCAGGCGGAAGCGCTCGGCAGGAAAAACAGTTAAGGATTTTGCTTTCGGGCAAAAAGGATGACCGGGGATTTCTCCGGGAATATTTGGGAGATGCTTGAACGATGGAAAATCAGATTTTGCGTCCACGCCGGCTCCGCGTGAGCCCGGCAATCCGCCGCATGGTGCGTGAGACGACGCTCACGCCGTCGGATTTTGTTTACCCGCTCTTTGTCGTGCCGGGCGAGGGCGTGCGCGAGGAGATTCCGAGCATGCCGGATGTCTTTCACCTGTCGGTCGATCAGGCCGTCGAGACGGCGAAGCAGGTCTACGAGCTCGGGATCCCGGCCGTCGAGATCTTCGGCCTGCCGGAGTACAAGGATGCGGACGGCTCGTCGGCCTGGGATCCGAAAAGCCCGGTGCAGCGCGCCATTGCGGCCATCAAGAAGGCTGTTCCGGATCTCGTGATCGTCGGCGATGTCTGCCTCTGCCAGTACACGTCGCACGGCCATTGCGGGCATCTGACCGGCCACTACGTGGATAATGACAAGACGCTGCCGCTGTTGCAGAAGGTCGCGCTTTCTCAGGCCGAGGCTGGTGCGGATATCGTCGCGCCGTCCGATATGATGGATGGCCGCGTGGCCGCTATCCGCGAGGTGCTCGACGCCCACGACTTCATCAATGTCTCGATCATGAGCTACGCCGTGAAATACGCGTCGGCGTTCTACGGCCCGTTCCGCGATGCGGCGGACAGCGCGCCGCAGTTCGGCAACCGCAAGCAGTATCAGATGGATCCGGCGAATGTCCGCGAGGCGATGAAGGAGACCGACCTCGATATGGCCGAGGGCGCGGACATCATCATGGTGAAGCCCGCGATGACCTATCTCGATGTCGTCAGCAAGGTGCGCGCGCGCATTGACCGCCCGGTCGCGACCTACAACGTCAGCGGCGAGTACGCGATGGTGAAGGCAGCCGCGCAGAACGGCTGGATTGACGAGCGGCGCATCGTGCTCGAATCCCTGCTCTCGATGAAGCGCGCCGGTGCGGATATCATCATCACGTATCACGCGATGGATGCCGCACGCTGGCTCATGAACGGGGCAGAATGACCGAGAAAGACCAATGAGAGAGTGAGACGCGCGAGAAAAGGGACTGGGAGACTATGTGTAAAGTTTTGGTTGTCGATGACGATGACGCGATCCGCGACCTGCTGCATATCCAGCTCATGCGGAACGGCTACGAGGTCGATGAGGCAGAGGACGGCGAGGCGGCGCTCGACAAGGCAAAGGGCAGCGACTTCATCCTGCTCGACATCATGCTGCCGAAGCTGGACGGCTACGAGGTCTGCCGCCGGCTCAAGGCGGACGATGCGACGAATCGGATCCCCATCATCATGCTGACGGCAAAGACGGAGGAGATCGACACGGTGCTCGGGCTCGAGCTCGGGGCCGACGACTATCTGGCAAAGCCGTTTTCCATGCGCGAGCTGCTCGCACGCATGAAGGCCGTCGAGCGGCGGACCGCGAAACAGGAAAAGCCGGCGGCGGAGGCAGGCGCCGAGATGCAGCTGCAGCTCGGCGGGCTCTGCATGGACTTTGCGGCGCACCGCGTGAGCCTCGCGGGCCGGGAGATCGACTTGACGCCGAAGGAGTACGAGCTCCTGAAGCAGTTCCTGACCCATATCGGGCGCGCGTATTCGCGCGATGAGCTGCTGAGCCGCATCTGGGGCTATGACTACTACGGCGATACGCGGACGGTCGACGTGCATATCCGGCATCTGCGGCAGAAGCTCGCGGCGGACCCGTCCATCGCGAACGCAATCGAGACGGTGCGCGGGGTCGGCTACCGTTTCGTGCACCCTAAAGACTGAACCGAATATCGGAAGCAATGGCGCTGGCAGGATTTTGCCGGCGCCTTTCTGCAAAATTTCAGCAAAAAAGGAGGTGGTAAGAAAGTTTACAAAAACATAACATAACCGAAACATATAGCAGGAGAGTTTCTCCTAGAATGAAGGCAGAACGAAAACACTGGAGGAGGATACGCGATGTACGCAATCATCGATGTCGGATCGAACACGGTCCGCATGAATATCTATAAACTTGTCGGCGGCCATATTTCCCTGGTCATGAGCAAGAAGGAGTCCGTTGGGCTCGCTTCCTATGTCCGCAACGGGCAGATGACGGCAGAGGGCATTGACCGCGCCTGCGAGGTGCTTTCCGAGTTCCGCACGATCCTGCAGGATCTCAGCATCACGAATTTCCATGTGTTCGCGACCGCCGCGCTCCGCAACGCGGCGAACAGCCGTGCAGCGATCGCCGAGATCATGGACCGCACGGGCGTCTATGTCGAAGTCCTCTCCGGCGAACGCGAGGCAGAGCTCGACTATATCGGCGCTTCGCATTCGGTCGATGTGACGGACGGCCTGCTCATCGATATCGGCGGCGCCTCGACCGAGCTCGTCGTCTACGCGGATGGCGAAATCCGCAAGAAGGTCAGCCTGCCGGTCGGCTCACTCAATATGTATGACCGCTATGTCACGAACCTGCTGCCGAGCCGCGCGGAGCGCAAGGCCATCAAGCAGCACGTCCTGAACCTGCTGAAAGAGGACGCGGACCTGAACTACGGGGAGTACCCGCGCGTCTGCGGCGTCGGCGGCACAATCCGCGCGGCGCGCAAGCTGAACAACTACCTGTTCCAGCTGCCGCTCTCGAACATGCGCATCAACGTGCCGAACATCAAGAAGATGATCAAGCTGCTCGAGAACGACGAGGGCGAGGCCATCCCGGTCGAGACGTTCGACGTCCTGCTGAAGATCGTGCCGGACCGCGTCCGCACGGTCCTGCCGGGCATGATCATCCTCTACACGCTCGTCAAGCATTTCCGCACCGAGACCATCGACGTCACGCGTGCCGGTGTACGCGACGGCTATCTCTACCACTATGTCCTCGAACAGGACAGCGCTGCACAGCCGGAAAGCACGGCAGAGGAACCGGCAGAGCAGGACGGGGAAACGATCAACGAGCCGACAGATGGGAAGGAAGAGCAGGAGCATGGAGCTGAAGGAGAGACAGGAACCAGCCTTTAAGTATGATACAAGCTATACCCAGAACCGGGAGCTTTCGTGGCTCCGCTTCAACGAGCGCGTGCTCGAGGAGGCGGAAGACCCGTCGGTGCCGCTCTACGAACGGCTGAAGTTCGTAGAGATCTTCACGAGCAACCTCGATGAGTTCTTCATGGTGCGCGTCGGGAGCCTTTTCGACCTCGACCGGGTCAAGCCGGACAAGCGCGATAACAAGAGCGGCATGACGGCGAGCGAACAGCTGATGGCCGTCTTTGACAGCGTGCGGGCGCTTTATCCGAAACGGGACAGCATTTTCCGCGAGGTGGAGACGCTGCTGCGCAAGCATGGCATCGAGCATCTGCGCTTCGAGGATATCGACCCGGATACGCAGCGCTATTTCGAGCAGTATTTCCGCGAGCAGATCCTGCCGGTGCTGTCCCCGCAGATCATCGACCTGCACCATCCGTTCCCGCATCTCGCGAACAAGGAACTGCTCGTCGGTGCCTTGCTGAAGCATGAGCATCACGTGACGCTCGGCATGGTGCCGCTCGCGCCATCCCTGCCGCGCTTCGTGCTGGCGCCGGGCAACCGCATGGCGTACGTCCTGCAGGAAGAGATCATCCTGGCCTTCATCGGGCGGATCTTCACGAACTACCCGATCATCGACTGCTGTGTGTTCTCGGTGACGCGCAACGCGGACATCAACCCGGACGATGAGGAAGTGGATGTCGGCGAGGACTACGTGACGCAGATGCGCAAGGTGCTCAAGAAGCGGAAGCTCCTGCCGCCGGTGCGTCTGGAGATCGAGACGTACGGCGACAGCCTGATCGCCCCGTGGCTTTCCCGCCGGCTCGAGATCCCGATGAAGCAGATCTACTTGTCGCGCGCACCGCTGAACCTCTCGTATGTTTACGGGCTCGAGGATTCGTTCACGCAGGAGCAGAAACGGAAACTCTGCTATGCACCGTATGCGCCGGTGACCGGCATCGACCGGTTCGGCGCGGATCCGATGCTCGACGTCATAAAGAAAAAGGATGTGCTGCTCTCGTATCCGTACGAGGACTTCGGCATTTTCCTGCAGGTGCTGCGCGAGGCGGTCAGCTCGCCGGAGGTCGTCTCCATCAAGATCACGATCTACCGCGTCGGGCACGGCCACGTCAAGCTCATGAACTATCTGATCCTCGCCTCCGAGCTCGGCAAGGAGGTCACGGTCCTGCTCGAGCTGAAGGCGCGTTTCGACGAGCAGAACAACATGGATTGGATCGACAGCCTGCGCGACGCCGGCGTGCATATCCTGTACGGCTTCGAGGGATATAAGGTGCATGCGAAGGTCTGCCTGATCACGTCGCACGACAAGGCGGGACGGGTATCCTTCATCACGTATATCGGCACGGGCAACTTCAACGCGAAGACCGCGCACTTTTATACGGATCTCGGCCTGCTGACCGCGGACGCGGGCATTGGCCGCGACGCGACCGTGTTCTTCCAGAACATGGGCATCGCGAACCTGCGCGGCCACTACGAGCGGCTGCTCGTCGCACCGGTCGGGCTGAAGCCTGCACTGCTGCGGCTCATCGACGAGGAGGCAGGCAAGGCCCAGCGCGGCGAGCCCTGCGGCATCCGGCTCAAGATGAACTCCATCACGGACCGCGCGCTCATCGATGCGCTGGTCCGCGCGAGCCAGGCGGGCGTCGTGATCCACATGATCGTGCGCGGCATCTGCTGTCTGGTCCCGGGAATCCCCGGCGTCACGGACAACATCCACGTCCACAGCATCGTCGGCCGGTTCCTCGAGCACGCGCGCGTGTTCGCGTTCGGGCAGGGCGAGAAGACGAAGCTCTACATCGCTTCGGCAGACTGGATGACGCGCAACACCGAGAACCGCGTCGAGGTCGCCGCGCCCGTCGAGGATCCGGAACTCCGGCAGCAGATCCTCGACATGATGACCCTGCAGTTCTCGGATACGAGGAAGGGCCGCGTCATCGGGCCGGACGGCGCCTATCACGTCATCGCGCCGGATACCGGCGTCAACGCACAGGAAGAACTCATGAAGCGGGCTCATCAGCGCGCAAAGGTTTCTTGAGCAATCTGGAAACAGAAAGGTTTTGGAGGTAATCGCATGAAAATGCACGTAGGAGGGCTCAATCTATTTTACGGAGATCATCAGGCGCTGTTTGATGTCAGCCTCGATGTCCCCGAACATCAGGTTGTCGCACTGATCGGCCCGTCAGGCTGCGGGAAATCGACGTTCCTGCGGACACTCAACCGCATGAACGACCTGATCGACGGCGTCCGCATCGAGGGCGAGGTCACGCTCGATGGCGAGGATATCTACGCGCCGAACACCGACCTCGTCCATCTGCGGAAACGGGTCGGCATGGTGTTCCAGCGCCCGAATCCGTTCCCGATGTCCATTTACGACAACGTGGCCTATGGCTGCCGCGTGCATGGACTCACGGACAAGAAGATCCTCGATGAAATCGTCGAGCGCAGCCTGCGCGGTGCGGCGCTCTGGGATGAGGTCAAGGATCGCCTGAACGCTTCGGCGATGGGCATGTCCGGCGGCCAGCAGCAGCGCCTCTGCATCGCGCGCGTCATGGCCGTCGAGCCGGAGGTCGTGCTGATGGACGAGCCATGCTCGGCCTTGGATCCGATTTCCACGATGAAGATTGAGTCGCTGATTACCGAAATCAAGAAGAAATATACGATCGTCATCGTCACGCATAACATGCAGCAGGCGGCGCGAGTCTCGGATGATACGGCGTTCTTCCTGAACGGCAAGCTGATCGAGCACGACAAGACGGATGTCATCTTCACGAAGCCGCATAACAAGAAGACGGAGGACTACATTACGGGGAGGTTCGGTTGACGATGGTGATGGAAATGGAAACGCAGAAGACGAGACAAGAGTATATCCAGCAGCTCGCAGAGGTGCAGGACAAAGTCTATCAGATGGGTCTCATGGCGGAGGTCGCCGTGCGCCGCTCGCTGAAAGCGCTGCTTGAGAATGATGCCGACCTTGCGGAGAAGGTCATGGAGGCCGACGACGCGATCGACAAGAAGATCGAGGAGATCGAGGATGACTGCATCCTGCTCATCGCGAAGCAGCAGCCGATTGCCCATGACCTGCGCGTTATCGCGACGGGGTTCAAGATCTCGACCGATATCGAGCGCATCGGCGACCACGCCTTTGACATCGCGCGTACGGCGAAAGAGGAGGGCGGTCTGCTCGATGACGAGCGCAAGGCGCTGATCCGTGAGCTCGGTGACTGCGCGGTCGAGATGGTCTCGCGTGCGATGGAGGCCTATCGCGCGGCCGATATCCACATGGCCGACGAGGTGCGTCACATGGACCGCAAGATGGACGATATCTTCAACCGCACGTTCTATTCGCTGTCGCATTTCGTGACGGACGAGAGCAAGCGCGTCGAGGATGCGACGCGTCTGCTGTTCGTCGCGCGCTTCCTCGAGCGCATCGGCGACCACGCCGTGAACATCGCGGAATGGGTCGTCTATCTTGAGACGGCCGAGCGCATCCATACAAAGAAGATCCGTCACGTACACGCTATGCAAGAGGAAAAGTAAGCGTAAACACCGTGCCCGTCTCCAGCTCAGGTGCCGTATGGCTTTCCACCTGGATTGTGCCGCCGAACAGCTTCGTCAGGGTCTGCACGAGGGAAAGCCCGACGCCATTGCCGCCGGATTTGCGTGAACGCGCCTTGTCGACGCGGTAGAACCGGTCGAAGATATGCGGCAGGTTTTCCTTGCTGATGCCGATGCCGTTATCGGCGACGCAGATTTCCACGGAATCTCCGGCTTTCCGGCAGGTCAGATGGATGTGGCCGCCCTCCGGCGTGTATTTGATGGCATTATCGATAACGTTCGTCAGGATCTGGCGGAACAGATCCTCCGAAGCAGACAATCTGGCAGATGTCTCGATGGACAGCTCGACGAGCTGTCCTTTTTTCTGTGCCTTGCGGTGCAGGGACATGGCCGCTTCGCGCAGCACGGCGCCGGCCTCGATCGGCTCCTGCTTCTTGGTCAGCAGTTCGCGGGTCTCGTTGTCGTCGAGCTTTGCGAGCTCGAGCAGGCTCGTGATCAGGCGGTTCATGCGCGTCGATTCCTTCAGGATCACTTCGCTGCAGTGATGGCTGACTTTCGGGTCGGAGAAATCGTCGTCGGCGAGCAGCTCGGCGAAGCCCTGGATCGAGGTCAGCGGCGTGCGCAGCTCGTGCGCCGCGTTGCTGACGAACTCGGCCTGCCGCGCGAGCATTTCTCCGAGCCGTTCGGTCACGCGGTTCATCGCGTGGATCAGCACATCGAACTCATCGCCGGTATGGTAGTCGATGCGCCCGGTCAGATCCCCGCGGATCACGCGGCGCGAGGCCTCGATGATCGAGACGATCGGCCGGAGCTGGCGGTTCGCGAGCATCATCGCGAGCAGGATGGAAAGGAAGAATGCAATCCCGAGCGAGATGAGGAGCGCGAATATGGCATGGTGCAGTGCGTCCTCGATGGGCTGCAGCGACGTCGACGTACGGATCATGCCGGCGAAACGGCCCTGCTGATAGAACGGGATGGCGACGTAGAGCATGGTCTCATGGAGCGTGTCGCTGTACCGCTGGTTCATGCCGTACTCCTCCGCGAGCGCGGTCTGCACCTCCGGCCGGTTCAGATGGTTGTCCATCGTCTCCACGTCGCCGTTGGAGTCCGCGAGCACATTGCCGCTGTCATCGATGATCGTGATGCGCAGGTCCGTGTCCTTGCGGATTGCCTCAATCTTCGACGAGAGGGCGGCCGGGGATTCATAGATGGAATCGGGCAGGGTCAGCGACAGGATCTGCGCCTGATGGAGCAGCTCGGTTTCCTGCTCGGCCACGCGCTCATCGTAGAAATATTTCATCAGCATCGCGCCGAGCAGAGTGAGCCCGAGGAACGTCAGGGCCAGGAATGAGCCCAGGATCCGTCGCGCGATTTTCGTCCGGAAAATTTTTGGCATTGCCTTCACCTCACGCCTATTTTACCATAGCAGGCCAAGGGCAGGCACGAATTTACAAAAACGTAACATGACCGCAACAAAGAGCGGGGCGCGTTTTGCTACCATACAGTCAGGATAAAAATATAGATGGACGCGGGGGCAAGCTCCCAGCGGTTCCATGATTCTCTGGAGGAGGAGAAAATTATGTTCAGTAAGAAAAAGATCCTGATGGCGGCGGGCGCCTTGATGGTTTCCGCGTCGATGCTCCTGACCGGCTGCGGTGGATCGCAGTCTGGCGCAAAGGACAGCGGGGCTGCGGAGACGCAGATCTCCGGCAAGGTCAGCGCATCCGGGTCTACGGCGCTCCTTCCGCTCTTGAAGCCAGCGCAGGAAGCGTTCCAGCAGAAATATAAAGATGTGACGATAAACGTCGCTGGCGGCGGCTCCTTCACGGGCATGAACCAGGTCGCTGAGGGTTCGGTCGATATCGGTGATTCCGATGTCAACCTGCCGGATGAGTACAAAGACAAAGGGCTTGTCGACCACAAGGTCGTCGTTGAGCCGTTCGTCTTCATCGTCGACAAAGACAACGCGGTCGACAACCTCACGAAAGACCAGGTTGTCGGTATCCTGACCGGCAAGATCACGAACTGGAAGGAAGTCGGCGGCAAGGATCAGAAGATCACGCTGATCCACCGTGCAAAGTCCTCGGGTTCCCGTGCAACGATCAGCGATGTCGTGCTGAAGAGCGCAAACTTCACGGATGACGCGGTCATCCAGGATTCTAACGGCGCGGTCCGCGCTGGTGTCGCGAGCACGCCGGGCGCTATCGGCTATGTCGATGCACCGTATGCCGATGATTCGGTCAAGGTCCTGAAGTTCGACGGCGTTGAGTATTCCGCACAGAACATCATCGACGGCAAATATCCGATTTACGGCTATGGCCACATGTACACGAAGGGCGAGCCGACTGGTGCGGTCAAGGCGTTCATCGAGTACATCCTGAGCGATGAATTCCAGAACAGCCAGGTTGAGAAGCTCGGCTTCATCCCGGTCAGCAAAATGAAGAAATAATCACCGTGTCCTTGGGAAGCCGCTGATGGATAAGCCGAAGCAGATTTTGCGGGAGCCATGAAATCAGCGCTTCCTTTTTTTTGAATCAGAGGGGAGTATTATGGAACAGACGGTCAGCCTGAACGTTGTAGAGAAAAAGGGGCGTGAACCAGATCCGGGGCATGCACGGCGGCTTTTCTATGACCGCTGCGGCAGGTACCTGTTCATCGCGTCAGCCTGCCTTATGACGCTCATCATCTTTTCGATCATCTTTTTTGTCGGAAAGCAGGGGCTTCTGACCTTTGCAGATGTCAGCCCGCTCGACTTTTTCACGAGCGCGACCTGGAATCCGACGGACAAGCAGTTCGGTGCTTTGTCTTTCATCGTCGGTTCGCTTGAGACGACCCTGCTGTCGGTTGCCATCGGCACGCCGCTCGGCCTGCTCGGTGCGATCTTCCTTGCGAAGCTCGCGCCGGCGCCGGTCAAGCGCATCATGCGGCCGGCCGTTGACCTCTACGTGGCAATCCCATCCGTCGTCTACGGCTATGTCGGCCTGACACTCTTTGTTCCGTTCCTCCGCAGCACGTTCCAGACGCCGCAGGGCTTCGGCGTGCTCGCGGCATCCCTCGTGCTCGCCATCATGATCATGCCGACCATCCTTTCCATCAGCACGGATGCGCTGAATGCGGTGCCGCGCCCGATGGAGGAGGCCAGCCTCGCGCTCGGCGCGACCTGGTGGCAGACGATGATCCACGTCATCCTGCCGGCGGCGCTGCCGGGCGTCATGACCTCGGTCGTGCTCGCGATGGCGCGCGCGGTCGGCGAGACGATGGCCGTGCAGATGCTGATCGGCAACACGCCGCAGATCGCGACGTCGCTCTTCATGCCGACGGCTACGCTCACGAGTGACATCGTCGTCGAGATGGGCAATACGCCGTTCGGCTCGCCTTGGGGCAACGCCTTGTTCCTGATGGCGTTCGTCCTGCTCGTGCTGTCTCTCGGCATGATCCTGCTCATTCGTTACTTCACTGGAAAGCGGGTGGTCGCATGACATTGGTAAACGCGAAAGTCGAAAACAGCATCGCAAAGGCTGGCCTGTGGCTGGTCGGCATCTTCATCCTCGGTCTGCTCGCCGCATTCCTCGGGTATCTGCTCTACAAGGGCCTGCCGGTCCTGAGCCCGCATTTCATCTTCGGGAAATCCAGCGATATCACAGCGGGCGGTGGTGTCGGCGGCCAGCTGTTCAACTCCTTCTACATGCTGTTCCTGTCGATGGCCGTGTCCATCCCGGTCGCGATCGGCGCGGGCATCTACCTCGCGGAATACGCGAAAGAGAACCGCCTGACGAAATGCATCCGCCTTTCGGTCGAAAGCCTCGCGACGGTGCCGTCCATCGTCCTCGGCCTGTTCGGTATGATTATCTTCGTCAACAAGATGCACCTCGGCTTCAGTATCCTCGGCGGTTCTCTGACCCTCGTCCTGCTGAACCTGCCGATGCTCGTGCGCGTGACGGAGGAGGCCATCCGCACGGTGCCGAAATCCTATGAGGAAGCCAGCCTCGCGGTCGGCGCGACGAAGCTCCAGAGCATCTGGAAAGTTGTGCTGCCGAGCGCGCTGCCGGGCATCCTTACCGGCATCACGCTGACCGCCGGCCGCGCCCTCGGTGAGACCGCAATCCTGATCTTCACCGCCGGCACGACGACCTCGCGGTTCCTCTACGATACCGACGTCATGGCGGGCGGCGAAACCCTCGCCGTGCACCTCTGGTACCTGCTCTCCGCAGGCCTCGTGCCGGACCGCGACGCCATCGCCGACGGCATCGGCGCCCTGCTGATCATCACCATCCTCGTGTTCAACTTCATCCTTGTCCTGCCAATGAAATACGTTCAAAGGCACCATATGGCAAAATGAAGACTCCATAACCCATTTACCCACAATCTCTTACGAAAAGTCCCCGCTTTCCAATTTTTGGAGAGCAGGGACTTTTTTGAGGTTTGCCTACTTTTATGTGGGAAGGGCGCAATTTTCTGCTTAGTTTCCAGTCATCTGTGCCTTGAGCGACTGATAATGCTTGATGAATTTGCCATATTCTTTCTGCACCTGTTCATCTAACTTCTCAGCCTCTTGCGTCTTCTGGTAAGATTCCGCATAATAGTCATGGAAGGCCAGATTTGCACCGATACGCATGATATTGCAATAGCGCACTGCATCATTCAGTGTAGCTAGGAACTCACCCTTCAGATTTTCCGTCCCAGCCGGCGTCTTAATCCGCTCAACCTCATATTTCACGCCCATACGGGAACCACGTGCGTTGTCGATGATATTGAAATAATCCGACCAAAGCATACCACCATTACGCGACGACTCCATCATACCACCGAGATCTGCCTTCGCATTGTTGTAACGGTCAATCGCGCTATCCATCTTGCTGAAGAATTCGTTGATTTCAGCTTGATGAGCGGCGCGCTCTGCTTCAATTCGTTTACGCTCCTCTTCCTGTTTCCGCTGCGCTGCTGTATAGGTGGCAAGTTGCTGTGGCAGAATCGTGGGATCAGAATCGAGCGTCATGCTGGTATTCGGCACTTCAATCTGATTGGACAAATCACGAATGGACTGCGTGATGTCTTTCATGTCCTCAACTTGTGTATCTAGGTCTGTGTCCAGAGGCTTTTCAATGACCTGCATCGTTGTATCCAGCACAGTGCTTTCTTTCTGCAGCATCTCAAGCGTTGCCTGATGCTGTGCACCATAGCCCTTGAACGGCTTACGCGAAGAAAATTCTTTCGCATGGCGGTCAATCTCATCCTTCTGTCCCTGCAGCTGTTTCTTAAGGTCTGCCGCATTTTCCGACGTCAATACATCGGACTTCGTATTGGATAAAACCAATTCATTAGCATTGTTCAAAGAACGCGATGCCGCGGCGTAATATTTCAAGTAATGATCTTCGTTCATATTCGTGAAATAGTAGAAAGATCCACCAGCTCCAACAAGCATGACGAGAACTGCTGCAAGGATGTACTTGAAATAACGATAATGCACCACCGTTTCGAAAATCTCACGAACGCGAGAGGGCTTTGGCTCCGATTGTGGAGCCACCCGCGGTGTGCCACATTCCTTGCAGAAGTTCGTCCCGTCTTCATTTTTCGTCCCGCAGTTTGAGCAGAACCAGCCCTTCGGTTTTACATATACTGCTCCGCAGTTTGGGCAGAACTTCGTGCTTGGATCCGTAATCGGTTGCCCGCACTGGCTGCAATGTTGATTCATGGTATCGCTTCTTTCTAAAACAATTGTCTTATTATAAGTTATTTTAACATATATAAAAGTATGCGTCCATTCTCTTTTCTTCAATGTTTGTTTGTCAGGAGCTGTCATCGAAGAAGGAAATACATCTGGTAATTTCATACCCCAAGGTCAAGGGGGAGGTCGGAAATATCCTTGAGTCTTTTTCCTTCAATAAGGGTATGCAGCAATTGCCGCGCATCTTCGGCAGCTGGATTAGTCTCGACAAGTTCATCTAGTGTGTCGACAAGTTCATACAGAGCGAAATGATAAAGGCAGTCGATATCACCTGTCCCGAGTGCCAACGAAGCGAGGCGCGATGGTGTCGGTTCGCCGGTGACAACAACAATGTGTGGGAGACTGCCTTTTCTATTACGAATCAAGTTTAGGGCTTCAGTCCTACTGTTTTGCGCTCGGTCGGATCGCATAGTCCATTTTGCTGAAACAGATGCATGGAGAACCGGCCGTCCACCGTTTTTCTTGCGTATAGCAGCGGCTTTTGCCGTGGCATCATTTACAATAATCTCAGGCTTATTCAATTCTTCATCGGTATATAAATCTCGGTATATGATAACATCTGGCGCGACAAGATAGTCGTTTCCCAGCGCTGCGGCAAGATGTCCATTCGTCTTTATGAGCTCATTCAGGTATGATAGGTGTTCGTATTGGGCGAAGTCTGAAGTCTTTATATTGTTTACGTTACCTAACTTTAGGATATGCCATTTTCCCGGCCGAATATGTTGTAATTTGGGGAATGTAGCACGAAGGAAAAGCATGACTTTTTCTTCAAAAATACTTCCGCTTGTTTGCCCCTTTTCCTTTGTTCGTTCGGAATAGATGGCACTTGAATCATTTACTTGTTCATCAGAAACATTTTTTAAAAGTTTTTGGTGAATTCCTTGAGCGAGGAGGATTGACAGTTTATTCCCTCTATCTGCATTTGAGGGAATTCCTCCTGCGTCAACGGAAAGGATGGTATTTAACAATTCTTTATGAAATTCGTTTCTCTCGCGTGAGAGTAAAGACTGGTTGCTTGACATTGGTTTCAAGTACCTCCTTAATCTTTTGCCCCACAGCTTTTGCTACTGGTGGGGGAAAAGCGTTACCAATCATACGGCAAGCACGGGTTTTCGTATTACCAAAAAACCACGTATCTGGGAATCCTTGGATTCTGGCAATCATTCTTGGAGTAAGTCGTGGCATTCCTTCGAAATCTTTATTTGGCGCAGCATCAGCTATACTTTTTCCTTCAACACCCATTTCAGCCCAAGCACGACGTGCGCGAGTAGGGCCTAAATCGGGGCCACCATGCTTTTTAGATCCGCCAACAATGGTTGGGGCGATATGATTGGCTTGCTGCGCCCATTTTTTTGCACCGCTCCATCCATTGGCAACCATAAGATCATATAATAGTTCACCGACGGTCGGAGTATCTTCTGGATGGGGGGAAGGGTAAGAAAAGGAAAAAGCTCCGGGCTGATCTGTCCGTATGCCGATGATCACAACGCGCGGCCGAAGTTGTGATACTCCGTAGTCCGATGCCTGCAATAGCTGGATTTGAACGTCATATCCCATATGAGCAATAGATTGGAGTATGTGTTCTCGATATAAATCGAACGAAGAATCTAGGAAACCGCGGACGTTTTCGAGCATTATTGCGCGAGGCTTGATTTCCCGGATTAACCGTAATGCCTCGGGAAACAAATCTCTTTCATCATCTTTTCCAAGCTGCTTTCCTGCGACAGAAAATGGAGGGCATGGAACTCCACCGGCAAATAAATCGACGCCTCGGTAAGGCGTTCCGTCAAAATCGTGAACATCTGCACAGATTACTGGCCATTCAGGACGGTTTTGCCTCAATACATCGCAATATTCTTTTTCATATTCCACCATTGCAATATGCACAAAACCAGCCATAGCAAGGCCTAGAGACTGCCCTCCTGCTCCTGCACAGATTTCAACACATGTCAGAGGTCTTTTCATAACCTGTTCCTTTCTTTTATTGTTCAGATATCGTTATTATATCATGAGCTAAAATTCTTTGACGGTTTTTTATCATTAATTTTTACCACTATAGCACATGCTCAATGTACGGCTGCGTTTCGAGGCGGATTTCGAAGGTGCGGGGCCAGGGGTAGGAGGCTTCGAAGGTCAGGTTCTTGAGCGTGTACTGTTTTGGGCCGCCGGGGAGGTTCAGCGTGAAGGGCATGCGCATGGCGGGGGCATTTTGGAAGGCCTGGACGCGTGGCTTCAGCGCCTCCCGCATCATGGTGTTTGCCGTGCGGTAGTTTTTCTCGAGGTCGAGGTCGGCGGTATTGGTCCAGCCGGCCTTTTTCAGGTTGTCGTTGACCGTGTCGATGCCGTCTTTCAGGTAGAAGGTATCCTCAATCATGCGGTTGCAGAGGAAGGTCAGCTGGGCTTGGTAGGTGGTCATGGCCTGTGTGTCATCTGCCGCCATGGAAAAGTGGCTGCTGTACAGGCTAGCCTGAGCGAGGGCCGTGCCGATGGCGTTGCTCGTCGTGTTCCATCCGGCATAGGCGGCGAGCTTCGGGAGCGGCGCATCACCGTTTTGCAGGAAGGGCAGGATGGTTTCTTTTTCGGAGAAGTGCTTGCTGAGGTCGACGAGGGCGAGCATTTCTCCGTTTTTCAGTCCCTGCGCGATGCGCGCGGCGGATGTCCGCCGCGTATCAGCCGGATCTTTTTTGAGGTCGATGGCGGAGAGGAACAGGGTGAAATCGGGTGTTCCGTTCCCATCTGGCGAGATGCGCCTGCCGCCAATCAGGCGGATCTTTTCGTCGGCGGCGGTATCGCACGGGACGGCCATATACGGCATGACGCGGTCCGCCATGTAGGGGCTGCCTGTTTCGACGGCGATGCGCGGCGCTCGGCCATGCCGGTCATTGTCGATGCGTGCGGCGAGGTCGAGCGCGAGCTCATCGGCGCCGTGCAGGACGTAGACCTGCGGCTCTGCGAGGCCCTGCGCCGCGAGGTAGTCTTGGATATGCGCTTTTTCGATGTTCGGGATGCTGTACTGCTCGCCATCGTCCTGCCCGAGCACGAGCAGATGCAGCGTCCCCTCTTTGACGAGGGCGGCGAGCTCTTTGTTGAGCGCTTCGTTCTCGTCGAAATGTGCGAGGTATTTCTGCATGCTGTCCGCGGGGATCTGCTGTTTCAGCGTCTCGAGCTCTTTCTGCTCGTCTGCATCGAGGGGGATGCCAGCATACTGCTTCCCGACGAGCCGCGAATAGCGCATGAGGTCTTTGCGCTCCTGCAGGCCGTCGATGCTGTCCTGCGGGTTCATGCGCGGCAGGATGCTGAACGCGTAGACCGGGACACCCGGGTGCGCGGCGTGGAACGCGCGGAGGAAGGTGATGAGCGCGTCGATATCGTCTGCCGTCGCGGTCTTTTCGCGCGCGGCGAGCAGGCCGCCGTACAGGAGCTGGTCGACCGAAATGATGACGGCCTGCGCGTCACCGGCGTTATCCATCAGCCATTGGCGTTCGCCCGCCGTGTCGCCGGGAGCCGAATAGTAGTCGGATAGCTCGGTTGGCGGCGTCACGATGTCCATGCTGCCGATGCGCCCCGCGTCGATGACGAAATCTTTGCAGGGCGGCCGACCGTCGAGCGGGACGAGCAGGATTTTCGTGGCCTCACTTCCCTGCGCGGCAGCGGGTGCAGCGGCGGTGGGCACGGATGGATGCAGGGCAAGATGCCAGTATACAAGCAGAGCGCCGAGCAGCAGAGTGAGAAACAGCAATGTCTTTTTCAAGATGAACCTCCGGGTCGTTAGCGTTACTCTCATTATACCATATCCGGGCAGATTTCATCGGAATGTTACAGGATAACAAGTTATTGCGTGCAAAAGAAACAGAAATGTAGTATAATAAGAGACAGTTTTTCACAGATGCGCCTGCCTGAGACTGTGAGCGGGCAGGTGCGAGGAGTTCAGGAGAGTTTTATGCATAAGGAATATTTGATGGGCAACGAGGCCATGGGGCTCGGGGCGATGGCCGCGGGTGTGAACCTCGTCAGCGGGTATCCGGGCACGCCGTCGACCGAGGTGCTCGAGACGATCGCGCGGCACAATGCGGACAAGCGCATCCATGTGGAGTGGTCGACGAATGAGAAGGCGGGCCTCGAGACGGCGGCCGGTGCGGCGATGACCGGCGCGCGGTCGCTCGTGACGATGAAGCAGGTCGGCCTGAATGTCGCGACGGATCCGCTCATGAGCCTCGCGTATCTCGGTGTCGAGGGCGGCATGGTCGTGCTCGTCGCCGATGACCCGGGGCCGATTTCGTCGCAGACGGAGCAGGATACGCGCACGTTCGCGCGCTATGCGAAGCTACCGTGCTTTGACCCGACGGGCGTTGCGGAGGCCTACGAGATGATCCAGGAGGCGTTCGTGTTCTCGGAGCGGTATCATACGCCGGTGCTCTTCCGCCCGACGACGCGCGTGGATCACGGCTATGCCACGGTTCCGGTCAAGGAGCCGGATGCGTACGAGAAGCACGCTTCGAAAGGTTTCGTCCGCGATACGAAGCGCTGGGTCATCTTCCCGAAGCTGTCGTTCCGCGCACATGGAGCCATCGAGGCGCGCAACGCAAAGCTCACGAAGGTATTGTCGGACTATCCGCGCAACGAGGTGGTCGACGGCGCGGCGGGTGTGCGGCGCGGCATCATTTCGCACGGCGTCTCGTGGACGTATCTGCGCGAGACCATGCGCGAATTCGGGGAGGCCGGGCACGAGGACATGCCTCGCCTCATGCGCGTCGCGACGCCGTTCCCGTTCCCTGAGGAAAAGGCCGTGGCGTTCCTGAAGGGGCTCGATGAGGTGCTCGCCATCGAGGAGCTCGACCCGGTCATCGAGCGAGAGCTCACGTACCTCTGCGGGAAATACCACCTCGCGGTCAAGATCCGCGGCAAGCTGACGGGCGATATCGCTGCAGCCGGCGAGAACACGCGCGACAGCGTCTACGCAGCTGTTGCGGCCTTCATGGGCTGGCAGACGGAGCAGCCAGCCGAGCGGCCGGAGCCGCCGGTCTCGGTCGTGCGCCCGCCGGTGCTCTGTGCGGGCTGCCCGCACCGGGCGTCGTTCTACGCAGTCAAGCAGGCAATGAAGGGGCAGAAATGCCTGTTCGCCGGCGATATCGGCTGCTATACGCTCGGCAACGCCATGCCGCTCGACATGGTAGACACCTGCCTCTGCATGGGCGCGGGCCTCGGTATCGCGCAGGGCATTGGCGCGATGGATCCGGAGACGAAATGCTTCGCGTTCGTCGGGGACTCGACCTTCTTTGCGGCGGCCATCACGGGCGCGGTCAACGGCGTCTACAATCAGGCGGATATGACGCTCGTCGTGCTTGACAACTCGACGACCGCGATGACCGGGCACCAGCCGCATCCGGGCACGGGCCATACGATGATGGGGGCGTCAGTGACGCCGGTATCCATCGAGGACACACTGCACGGCATCGGTGTGCAGACTGTGCGCATGGTGAACCCGCTCGATCTGCCGAGCGCGATTGCGGTCGTCCGCGAGGTCGCGGGCGAGCCCGGCGTCAAGGCCATCATCTTCCGCTCGCCGTGCATCGCGCTCGTGAAGCCGCTTGGCCTCGCGAAAATCGACCCGGCGAAATGCAGGAACTGTAAGAAATGCATCCGCCAGATCGGCTGCCCGGGCCTCGTGACCAGGGACGGGAAGGTTGCCATCGACCCGGCGCAGTGCACGGGCTGTGGGCTCTGCGAGGAGATCTGCCCGTTTAATGCGATTTCGGTGACGAAGAACCCGCATGGCGGGGAACTGAAAGAGAGGCGTTTCTGATGCAGACGAATATCATTCTGACGGGCGTCGGCGGACAGGGCACCGTCCTCGCGTCGAAATTGCTCGCCTCCGCGGCGCTCGCGAAGGGCTACGAGGTCATGAGTGCGGAGACCATCGGCATGGCGCAGAAGGGCGGCTCGGTGTTCAGCAATCTGCGCATCGGGGACGAACTCTACAGCCCGATGATCCGGAAGGGCACGGCGGATCTGCTGCTCGCGTTCGAGCCGGCGGAGGCTGTGCGTATGCTGCCGTACCTGCGGCCGGACGGCACGGTCGTCGTGAGCTCGCATCCGGTCATGCCGGTGACGGCGGCGCTCGCCGGGACGGATTATACCGGACAGGAAATGGTGGATTATCTGCGGCGCGAGGTCAGGAACCTGTTCGTGCTCGACGGCTTTGCCGCGACAGAGGAAATCGGGAATCCGAAGGTGCTGAACGTCGTGATGCTCGGCGCAGCCCTCGCGAGCGGCGCGCTGCCGTTCCTGTCGGAGACAGATCTGCTTGGCGCCATCCGGAAGCGCGTGAAGCCGGCGTTCGTCTCCCTCAATGAGCGGGCCCTGCAATACGCGGCGGAACACGGCTTTGCCAAGACGGCGGAAGGAAGGAAATAAGATGGAGATTTCAAAGGAACAGCTGGAGCTCGTCAACGCGCGCATCGCGCAGCTGCTGCAGGCGGACAGCTTTTACGGGAAGAAACTGAAGGCGGCAGGCATTGACGGCGTGCGCTCCGCGGATGATTTCAAGAAACTGCCTTTTTCCGAGAAAAAGGATCTGCGCGACGCGTATCCGCTCGGGCTCATGAGCGTGCCGGAGGAGAAGATCGTGCGGATCCACTCGTCGTCCGGTACGACCGGCAAGCCGGTCATCGTGCCGTATACGGCGCAGGATGTCGAGGACTGGGCGACACTTTTCGCACGTTGCTATGAGATGGCGGGCGTCACGCCGATGGACCGCGTGCAGATTACGCCGGGCTATGGCCTCTGGACGGCCGGCATCGGCTTCCAGGCGGGGTGCGAGAAGCTCGGCGCGATGGCCGTCCCGATGGGGCCGGGCAATACGGAGAAGCAGCTGCAGATGATGGTCGACATGCAGAGCACGGTGCTCTGTGCGACGAGTTCCTACGCGCTGCTGCTCGCCGAGGCCATCGAAGCGAAGGGCATCAAGGACAAGATCCACCTGCGCAAGGGCGTCATCGGCTCGGAGCGCTGGAGCGAGAAGATGCGCCAGTCCATCGAGGAGAAGCTCGGTATCGACGCCTACGACATCTACGGCCTGACCGAGATCTACGGGCCGGGCATCGGCATCAGCTGCGATGCGCACGACGGCATCCACTATTGGGACGATTTCATCTACCTCGAGATCATCGACCCGCATACGGGCGAGAACCTGCCGGACGGCGAATGGGGCGAGATCGTCATCACGACGCTCCGCAAAGAGGGCGCGCCGCTCATCCGGTTCCGCACGCATGACCTCTCGCGCATCCTGCCGGGAGACTGCCCATGCGGCAGCAAGTTCCCGCGCATCGATACGCTGCAGGGGCGCACGGACGATATGTTCAAGATCAAGGGCGTCAACGTGTTCCCGAGCCAGATCGAGGAGATCCTGCGCGACTTCCCGGAGGTGTCGAGCGAGTACCAGATCCATATCTCGCATCTCGATGGCAAGGACACGATGCGCCTCTACGTCGAGACGAACGGCAGCGTCAACTTCCTCGGCCTCGCCGCGCGCATCGCGACGGCGGTCAAGCACCGCATCGGCTTCACGCCGCTCGTCAAAGTCGTCGAGATCGGCGTCCTGCCGCGTTCCGAGAAGAAGACCAAACGCGTCATCGACACGCGTTTCCAGTAAGACAAATAGATTTGGGGATGCTGCAGCTTTTGCCGGCGGCGTCCTTTTTTCTTTGCATGCAGATATATCGAACAAAATACTGGACAAATCCGAGAAAACGCGCTATAGTAATTTATGTAAAACGGTTTCGTAAAGACGGAATCTGTGAAGGTTGAGAAGGTTTTCTAGGATTCGAGGTATGATTATGCATAGTGAAAAAGATCAGAACTGCGCGTACTGCATGAGGAACGAGCTGCTCGACGCATTCGGGATTTTCGTACAGGAGCTCCCGTCGAGCATCCTGGTGCTCTTCAAGGAACAGAGCCATCCGGGCCGCTGCATCGTGGCGTCGAAATACCATGTCAGCGAGATCACGGATCTCACCGAGGAGGAGATGGACGCGTTCCTGCGCGATGTCCGCCACGTTGCGCAGGCCATGCACAAGGCATTCCACCCGGACAAGGTCAACTACGGCGCCTACGGCGACACGGGGAAACACCTCCACGTCCACCTCGTGCCGAAATACAAAGACGGCTTCGAGTGGGGCGGCACGTTCGCGATGAACCCGCAGAAGAAATTCCTGACCGATGAAGAATACAAGGAAATGATCGCAAAACTGCAGGCGGCTCTTTGATCCTTATGGCAGGATGCCCTGCAGGAACCGCCTCAGAAAATATCCCGTAGCCTTACATGGCTGCGGCCTTGACAGGGGCGGGTGCTTTTGCTAGACTAAAGGGAGCGATGAGAAAGAGGAGTAGCGCCCTCGAGCGAGCCGGGATGGTGTGAGCCGGCGATGGCGCGAAAGGCACTTTGGAGCGGAAAAGCATAGAATTTGAGGTGGGCGCGGCACGGCCGCGTCAATCAGGGTGGAACCGCGGAACCATCGATAGATATGGTCTCGTCCCTGTAGCGTTGTATGCGTTACGGGGACGGGACTTTTTTCGTCCCTGCAAGGCAGAGAAAGAGGAGTGGAAACATGAACTACCAAAACATGATCCTCGCTCTCCAGCAATTCTGGTCAGAGCATGGAGCCATGCTCGGCGAGGGCTACGATGTGGAGAAGGGCGCCGGCACGATGAACCCGGCGACGTTCCTGCGCGTGCTCGGCCCGGAGCCGTGGCATATCGCGTATGTGGAGCCGTCGCGCCGTCCGGCAGACGGCCGCTACGGGGACAACCCGAACCGCCTGTATCAGCATCATCAGTTCCAGGTCATCATGAAGCCGTCGCCGAACAACATCCAGGAGCTCTACCTCGCGTCGCTCGAGCGCCTCGGCATCGACCCGAAGCAGCACGATATCCGCTTCGTCGAGGATAACTGGGAGTCGCCGACGCTCGGTGCCTGGGGGCTCGGCTGGGAGGTCTGGCTCGACGGCATGGAGATCACGCAGTTCACGTATTTCCAGCAGGTCGGCAGCCAGGACATCAAGCCGGTCGCTTCGGAGATCACGTATGGCCTCGAACGCCTCGCGATGTACATCCAGGGCGTCGAGAACGTCTACGACCTGCAGTGGAACGACGACTACACCTATGGCGACGTGTTCCATCAGAATGAGTACGAGCAGTCCTGCTACGCGTTCGACCTGTCGGACGAAAAGCTGCTGTTCGAGCTCTTCGATAAATACGAGGCTGAGGCCGTCCGCATCATCAAGGAGGGCTATGTGCACCCGGCTTATGACTACGTGCTGAAATGCTCGCATACGTTCAATCTGCTCGATGCGCGTGGGGCCATCTCGGTCTCGCAGCGCGCCGCATTCATCGGCCGCGTGCGCAAGCTCGCGCGTCTCTGCGCGGAGTGCTATCTCGAGCAGCGCGAGAAGCTCGGTTATCCGATGCTGCATAAAGGGGAGGTAAAAGCATGAGCAAGGATCTGTTACTCGAAATCGGTACGGAAGAGGTTCCGGCTCATGTGATGCCGGGCACGCTGAAGCAGCTCGCGGAGCACGCGGAAAAGGCGCTCGAGGAGAACCGGATCGCCTATGAATCCGTCCGCACGCTCGGCACGCCGCGCCGCATGGCGCTGCTCGTCAAGGGCCTCGCGGAAAAGCAGCAGGATGTCTCGAGCGAGAACCGCGGCCCGTCCATCAAGATCGCGTTCGACGCGGACGGCAACCCGACGAAGGCCGCACAGGGCTTCGCGCGCGGGCAGGGCGTCGACCCGGCGGATCTCGTGCAGAAGGACGGCTACGTCTACGCGATGGTGCACGAGGCCGGAAAGGATACGGCGGAACTCTTGCAGACGATCCTGCCGGAGCTCATCTGCGGGCTGAATTTCCCGAACAATATGCGTTGGGCGGATCTCGACTTCAAGTTCATCCGCCCGATCCGCTGGATCGTCGCGCTCTACGATAAGGACGTCATCCCGTTCACGGTCGCGGAGGTTCCGTCCGGCCGCACGTCGCGCGGGCATCGCTTCCTGTCGCAGGGCGACTTCGATATCCCGGATGCCGACAGCTATGAGAAGGCCTGCGAGGAGCAGTACGTCATCGTGGATCCGGAGAAGCGCGGCAAGATGATCCGCGAGCAGATCCAGGCCGTTGCGAAGGAGAACGGCGGCGAGGTCGAGATCAACGAGGATCTGCTCGAAGAGGTTCTCTACCTCGTCGAGTATCCGACGGCTCTTGCGGGCAAGTTCGAGGAGAAATATCTCCAGCTGCCGGAAGAGGCCGTCATCACGCCGATGCGCGACCATCAGCGCTATTTCCCGGTCAAGGATGCCGATGGCAAGCTCATGAACCTCTTCATCACCGTGCGCAACGGCGGCAAAGAGTATCTCGAGACCGTTCAGCACGGCAACGAGCGCGTGCTCCGCGCCCGTCTCGCTGACGCGCAGTTCTTCTTCGATGAGGACCGCAAGAAGAGCCTCGAGCAGCACCGTGAGAAGCTCTCGACGGTCGTGTTCCAGCAGGGCCTCGGCACGATGCTCGAGAAATCCGACCGCCTCGTGGCGCTCAGCGGCTACATCGCCGCGGAGGTGCACGCCGATGAGAAGACGGAGAAGCACGCGCTGCGCGCCGCGTATCTCTGCAAGGCGGATCTCGTGACGGGCATGGTCACGGAGTTCACGGAGCTGCAGGGCATCATGGGCCGCGAGTACGCGAAGCTCGATGGCGAATGCGAGAAGACGGCCATCGCAATCGATGAGCACTACAAGCCGCGTTTCGCCGGCGACAGCCAGCCGCAGACGCCGGCCGGCCGCATCGTGAGCCTCGCCGATAAAGTCGATACCATCGTCGGCATGTTCAGCATCGGCAAGATCCCGACGGGCTCGCAGGATCCGTTCGGCCTGCGCCGTCAGGCGCTCGGCATCGCGCACATGATGATCGAGGCGAAATGCAGCCTGCCGCTCGCAAAGGTCGTCGAGAAGGCGATGGAGCTCTATTCGGTCACGGATGAGGAAAAGCGCGCGAAGCTGCTCGCCGCGGTGCGCGATTTCCTGCAGCTCCGCATGAAGAACGTGCTCGAGGAGGAGGGCATCCGCTACGACGTCATCGACGCGGTGCTCGCGACGATGGAGGATATGAACCTCTATGGCACGTATCTGCGCGCGAAAGCCGTTATGGACTTCGTGCAGACGCCGGAGGCTGCCAAGCATATCCAGGCCCTGGTCCGCGCGGCGAACCTCGCCGCAAAGGCGGATAGCGCCGTCATCGATGCTTCGCTTCTGCAGGAAGCGGAGGAGAAGAGCCTGTATCAGGCCTATACCTCGACGGAGAGCGCGATGAAGAGCCTCGTGCCGGACAGCGACTACGCAGGCGCTATCGACGCGCTCACGGAGCTCACGGGCCCGATCGATGCGTTCTTCGACAAGATCATGGTCATGGTCGAGGACGAGGCCGTCCGGAATAACCGCCTCGGTCTTCTGAAGTCCATCGACAACCTCGAGAAGCAGGTCGCGGACTTCAAGCAGATTGTCCTGGACTGAGACTCGGCAGCAAGATAAAGCTGACTATGGAACAGCGGGGAAACGGCAATCGTTTCCCCACTGTTTTTTTTGCGCGCTGGCAGGAATGCGCCGGCCACCCGGCGAAATACTAAGCAGAAAATAAAGGGGAAAAACGGATGTACTGCCCTTGGGGGAAGGGGGGAACGGATTATGCTGCTCGAGTCACTTTGTTCTATCGCGGTCTACTGCCCGCGATGCGGGCGGGTGGAGATCCAGGACATCCCGGTGTTCGAGAACGGGCGCCGCGTGCTCTATTGCAAGAATTGCGGCAATGCGCTCGTATCCTGGGAAGTCCGGCCGCGCAAGGGACTGCTGCTGTCGCTGACCTGCGGGCTCTGCGGGGCTGCGATAGAGAAGACGTTTTCGCTGCATCAGCTGCACAAGATCCGTTTTGAGAAGCTGTACTGCGAGAAAGACCGCTTCGAGCTCGGCTATATCGGCCGATGGCAGGACATCGCGGAATTCATCGATTTCAATGCGGCGGAGTACGACGCGCTGCATCCGGGAGAGGAAGCGGATGCGCTGGAACATCAGCAGGCGCTCCTCGAGGCGGTGAACCGCGCGCACGAGCGGATCCTGCTCGGGGATCTCGCCTGCCCATGCGGCAGCACGGCAATCACGGTCGGCATTGTCGGCGATTCCGTGCTGCTCGAGTGCACGGACTGCGGGAGCAGCTGCCTGCTTCCCGCGCGGACGGGGAAAGACCTCCAGCGGATCCTGCGCGGCGATGCGCGGAATTTCCCATGGAAGCGGGAGTTGCCGCTTGACATGCTGAGAAAATAAAGATATGATGAAAGAATGTGGCGGGCCGGAATAATGCGGCCCGCACGCAGAAAAAGGAATACAGGGCACACGGGCTCATCCGTGCGCCCTTTTGTGGACTATCCGGGCGGCCGCGAAGCGTGCGCGCCCTGACAGTCCTGTTTTCGTGTTTTTTCACGAAAAATCCATCAGCTAAAGGAGTATCGGTTCTGATGCAGGCATTATTTCGGGCACTGGCGGAAGAAAAAGCAGCGGCGGAGCTCGCAGCGCGTTTCGAGGGCGGCCCTTGCAGCGCGTTCGTCTACGGCATGAGCGGGGCATGGAAGCACGCCATCTTTGCGATGTGCTATGACCATCACCCGCAGCCGACGGTCCTTCTCGTACAGGATCAGAAGGCGGCCGCGGAGTGGCGTGAGGACTTCCTGTCCCTGCTGCCCGGCACGCGCGTCGTCGAGCTCCCGGCGCTCGATAACATGCAGGTCAATGCGGCGGCGCGGAGCATGGAGCGCGCGGCAAAACGCATGGAGGTGCTCGCGCGCCTCATGCGGAAGGAGAACGTCATCGTGCTCGCGACGGCGGAGGCCGCCGTGCAGAAAGGCATGAGCCGCAAGGACTTCGAGCGCCTTTCCGTGCATCTGGAGATCGGCGATGTCATGGAACGGGAGACGCTGCTCGCGCGCCTCGTCGACCTCGGCTATGAATCGGCGCCGGAGGTCGAGACGCGCGGGCAGTTCAGCGCGCGCGGCGGGATCGTCGATGTCTTCTCCATCCATGCGGAGCATCCGATCCGCATCGAGTTCTTCGACGACGAGATCGATTCGCTCCGCGCCTTCGACCTTGAGACCAAGCGTTCCCTGCAGAACATCGGCAAGGTGGATATCCTGCCGGTTGCGCAGACCGATGCGGCCGGGAAGCCGGAACTTTTCCTGTCGTATCTCGATGGGGAGGGTGCCGTCTTGGTCGACGAGCCGCTCCGCGTGCGGGAGGCCATCCGCACGGAGGTCAAGGAGAACCCCGAGCTCAAGGGCAAGATCTACAGCTGGGAGGATCTCGTCAGCGCGGCCGAAGGGAACCGCGTATTCTACCTCGCGCTGCTCCTGCAGCAGGTGCACGGCGCGGAGCTCGACGCGACCATCTCGATCACTGCGACGGCCATGACGCCGTTCCAGCGCCAGATGGATCTCCTCGAGAGCGAGGCTGGCCGCTGGCTCGGTGCAAAGCAGCGCGTCCTGATCCTGCTCAGCACGCGGGAGAAGGCGGAGAGCCTGCGGGAGTTCTTCGCGCGCAAGCGCATCCCGTCGCTCGTCGTCGCGGATGACGCGGTGCTTCGCTCGGACTGCCTGAACCTCGCGGTCGGGACGCTGATCGGCGGCTTCGAGCTCACGAGCGACCGCCTCGTCGTCGTGACGGAGAAGGATATCTTCGGGCATCAGAAGCATCGGCGCGTGACGCATACGGCGAACACGGGCGAGCGGATCTCGCATTTCCGCGAAATCCGGCCCGGCGATTACGTCGTGCACGAGGCGCATGGTATCGGCAAATACCTCGGCGTCGTGACGCTCGAGGTCGGCGGCGTGCATAAGGACTATCTGCATATCCAGTACGGCGGTGACGACAAGCTCTATGTGCCGACGGATCAGGTGCAGCTGCTGCAGAAATACATCGGCGCCGAGGGCGAGGTGCCGCGGCTCTCGCGCATGGGCGGCACGGAGTGGACGAAAGCGAAGAACCGCGCGCGCAAGTCGGTCGAGGATATCGCAAAGAAGCTCATCGAGATCTACGCGAAGCGCAAGGATGCCGAGGGCTTCGCGTTCTCGCCGGATGACGCGAGCCAGCGCGAGTTCGAGGATGCGTTCCCGTATCAGGAGACCGAGGATCAGCTGCGCGCAGCGGCAGAGATCAAGGCGGATATGGAGAAGCCGCGCCCGATGGACCGCCTGCTATGCGGCGATGTCGGCTTCGGCAAGACCGAGGTCGCCATCCGCGCGGCGTACAAGGCCGTCATGGACGGCAAGCAGGTCGCCGTGCTCGTGCCGACGACGGTGCTTGCGATGCAGCATTACCAGACGTTCTCCGAGCGCTTCCATGGATTCCTGCCGACGGTCGATGTCATCTGCCGCTTCCGCACGCCGAAGGAGCAGAAGGCGACGCTCGAGAAGGTCGAGAAGGGCGATGTCGATATCCTGATCGGCACGCACGCCATCCTGAACCAGAAAAAGGTGCATTTCAAAGATCTCGGCCTGCTGATCGTCGATGAGGAACAGCGGTTCGGCGTCAAGCAGAAGGACAAGATCCGCGGGCTCGCGGCGGGGCTCGATGTGCTGACGCTCTCCGCGACGCCGATTCCGCGCACCCTGCACATGTCGCTGGTCGGCGCGCGCGACATGAGCCTCATCGAGACGGCGCCGGCCGAGCGCTTCCCCGTGCAGACCTATGTGGTCGAGAACAACGACCAGATCCTGCAGAACGCCATCCGGCGCGAGATCAAGCGCGGCGGACAGATCTACTTCATCTACGACCGCGTCGCGACCATCGGGCACATGCGCGACCGCCTGAAAGCGCTCGTGCCGGAGGCGCGCATCGGCGTCGCACACGGGCAGATGCCGGAGGAGATTCTCGAGAGCGTCATGATGGATTTCTACGAGGGGAACTACGATGTCCTGCTCGCGACCTCCATCGTCGAGAACGGGCTCGATGTCGCGAACGCGAACACGATCATCGTCTATAACGCGGATCATTTCGGGCTCTCGCAGCTCTACCAGATGCGCGGCCGCGTCGGGCGATCGCATCACATGGCCTTCGCGTACTTCGTCTATCAGGCGGACAAGGTGCTGACGGAGACTGCGGAAAAGCGCCTGCACGCGATGAAGGAGTTCGCGGAGCTCGGCGCGGGCTTCAAGATCGCGATGCGCGATCTCGAGATCCGCGGGGCCGGGAACCTGCTCGGCGCACAGCAGCACGGGCATATCGCGAGCGTCGGCTTCGAGATGTACTGCAAGCTGCTCGAGGAGGCAGTCGAGCGCCTGCAGAAGGGCAAGGAGGCCGTCAAAGAGGAAGAGAAGCCGGAGCCGCTGCTCACGCTGGCGGTCGAGGCGTATCTCGACGGCGGCTACATCGCCGACGCCATGCACAAGATCGAGATCTACCAGCGCATCGCGGCCATCCGCACGAATGAGGAGATCCGCAATCTGCTCGACGAGCTCATCGACCGCTTCGGGGAGCCGACGAAGCCGGTCATGCACCTGCTCGAGATCGCGCGGATCAAGAACTACGCGCGCGACCTCTACATCACGTCCATCAAGCAGCTGCCGAAAGCTGTGGACTTCACGTTCCTGCCGGGGCATCGGCTGAAGGTGCAGAACCTCGTCGAGCTCGACCGGACGTTCGGCAAGAGCATGAAGCCGCTCGCGGAGGGCAAGGGCTACCGCTTCATCCTGCATCCGAAGTCGATGGCGAATATCACGAACGCCGTTACGCGCATCTTGATGCTCATGGCAGGCGATGATGGCAAGGGCAGTGCCAGAAAAGAGGAAAACGCTGCTGTAGCAGCTGCGGCGGAGGCTGTGCCGCAGGGAAGGGAGGCCGTAAAGGCATGAAGAAAGAGGAGACGAGCGGGACACTCACGGTTGTCGGGCTCGGTCCGGGGCGGGCCGGCCTCATCACGCGCGAGACATGGCAGCTGCTGCAGGATGCAGAGCACGTTGTCCTGCGCACGAAGATCCACCCGACGGTAGCGGCGCTCGACGCGGCAGGGATATCCTATGAAACCTGCGACAACCGCTATGAACACGCCGAGGATTTCGAGGCGCTCTACACGTCGATTGCGCGCAATCTGCTCATGCGGGCGGAACACGGCGAGCATATCGTCTATGCGGTGCCGGGCAGCCCGCTCGTCGCGGAGCGCACGGTCGTGCTGCTGCGCGAGCATGCGGCGGAGCATCCGTCGGTTGACCTGCGCATCCTGCCGGGCATGAGCTTTGTCGAGGTGCTCTACACGCGCCTCGGCTTCGACCCGGTCGACGGCATGACGCTGCTCGACGCGATGGACGCGATGCAGATGGATCATGCCTCGAGGCAGAATCTCATCATCACGCAGGTCTGGAACGCAGGCATCGCCTCGGATCTGAAGCTCGCGCTGATGGATCTTTACGGCGATGAGTGCCCCGTGACCTATGTGCACAATCTCGCGCTGCCGGACGAGTCCATCCGCGAGCTGCCGCTCTACGAGCTCGACCGCCAGCACGACATCGACCATCTGACGACGCTTTTCCTGCGTCGGAAAGAGGAAGGAGAGGAAGAAGCATGAAGAATATGGCAGGGAAGTCCATCCTGATTTCTGGCGGCACGAGCGGCATCGGCTTTGAGACCGCCCGCGAGCTGCTGCTGAGCGGCGCGAACGTCGTGCTCATGGCGCGCGACCATATCCGCGGGGCGAAGGCCATCCGCGAGCTGCTCAAGATCGGCGCACAGGCAAAGAAAGAAGGCCGCGTGGAAACGCTCGGCCACGCGATGTTCTCGGCAGGCGATGTCCGGCATAAGGCCGACTGCGAATCTGCCGTGGCCTTTACGGTGAAGGCGTTCGGCGGTCTCGACGGCCTCGTCTGTTCCGCTGGCATCTACCGCGAGGGAGAGCTCGAGGCGCTCAGCGAGGACGAGCTCGATGCCGTGCTCGACACAAACGCCAAGGGCACGATTTTGTTGTGCCAGGCGGCGCTGCCCGCGCTCAAGGCATCAAAGGGCGCGGTGGTCAATGTATCGTCGGACGCCGGCGTGCATGGCAATTACTTTGCCGCCGCGTACTGCGCGAGCAAGGGCGCGGTCTGCCTGTTCACGCGGGCGCTCGCACTTGAGACCGCAAAGGACGGCGTGCGCGTCAACGCCGTGGCGCCCGGGGATATCGATACGCCGCTGACGGCGGAGCAGCTGAAGAACGCTGCAGATCCGCAGAAGGCGGCGCGGGAGATGGCCGCAATCTATCCGCTTGGCCGCATCGGCAAGGCCAGCGAGGTCGCACCGGCCATCGTGTTCCTGCTTTCCCCGTCGGCCGGTTTCGTAACCGGGGCAATCTGGTCTATTGATGGTGGATTAACGGCTTAAAGTATGCTACAATAAAGAGAACGCATGAAATTCGTTTTTCATGTTCGGCGGATACGTTGGATAGCAAAATGCATAAGATGCGTCGGCATAGCGAGGGAAACGGGGGCACTAGACGGTTGAAGAGACGAATCCTGATTTTGACCGCGTCCATCGGTGCGGGGCATATCAAGGCGGCGGAGGCCGTTGCCAAAGAGCTCCGGCGGCTCGAACCGGAGGCCGAGATCCAGATGATCGACTTCATGAGCCGCAAGGTTTCCCTCATCCATTGGCTGATGAAGGAGATCTACCTGAAGATGCTCGCCTTCGTGCCGAATCTCTATGACGTCTTCTATAAGATTGCCGGCGGGAAGTCGAGCGGCTGTCTCGTGCGGCACGCGTTCGCGCTCGTCATGGTGCCGGTCATGCGGCGGCTCGTGCGGCGGTGCCGTCCGGATATCGTCGTCTGCACGCACCCGTTCCCTGAGGGAGCGGCTGCCGCACTGCGGCAGCGTTTCGGGGCGGAGTTCCAGCTGTCGGTGGTCATGACGGACTATTCGCTGCACTCAATCTGGCTGTATCCGGACGTCGACCAGTATTTCCTCGCCATTCCGCCGATGCGCGATGGGATGCTCGCGCGCGGCTTTGATGCGTCAAGGCTTTATGTCACGGGAATCCCGGTGGATACGGATCTCGTGGATCTGCCATCCCGCAAAGCCGTGCGTGCAGAGCTCCATCTCCCGCAGAATCAGCCGGTAATTTTGCTGATGGGGGGAGGACTTGGGCTCGGCGGCATCGAACCTATGTTAAAAGACCTTGAGACGATTTCTCAGCCGCTGACGTTCCTTGTCGTCGCCGGGAAGAACGAGCGCCTGCTCGCGCGGGTCCGCGCCTATGCGCGGCACTCGAAGCATCATATCAAAGCGTTCGGCTACACGGATCGCGTGCATGCGCTCATGCGTGCGTCGGACATCCTCGTGACGAAGCCGGGCGCGCTGACGATGAGCGAGGCTTTTGCACTCGGCCTGCCGATGCTGCTGCACGACCCGATTCCCGGGCCGGAGACCGAGAACGCCATTTACGCGACCCGGCACCGCGCGGCGCTCTGGCTGCATCCGGGCGAGCGTCTTGCCCCTGTCGCCTGTGAGCTCCTGAAGGAGCAGAGGCTCAGCGCGATGAGCGGTGCGGCGAAAATGCTCGCAAGGCCATTGGCGGCCCGGGATGCGGCCGCAGAAATCTTGAGGGGATGCGGCGGGAATCCGGCAGGAGAATAGGAAGCCCTGCCACCCACTGTTCCTCGATGAAGTTTGGTGATAACATGTCGGTGATCAAACTGGAATACAATGCGGCGAGGCAGTTCATCTGCCCGGGATGCGGGGAACCGCTCCGCAAAAAAGAAGGCGGTGCCGTGCGCATCGAAAACGGACGGGCGGATATGTCCGCGACGCTGCCGAAATACATCTGCGACCATTGCGGCACCTATTATCAGGAGCTGCTGCGCTCCGGGTATTACGATGTCTTTCCGCTGGAGGAAAAGGACAGGGAAAAGCCATCGGAGTCAAGCGGAGCGCAGAAGAAGGGCCGTCTGATCCGTACCGGGGATCTCGAACCGATGAAGCTCGTGCGCGATGCGGATGGCAAATGCGTCTGCCCGCGCTGCGGCGAGCGCATGGACTATGTCGAGGGACAGCCGGTGCGCCTCGTCGATGGCAAGCCCGATATGGAGAATGTCAAAGACCATTTCCGCTGCCCGTACTGCCACTCCGTCTATCGGCGCATTGCGACGACGGATTATTTTCAATGGTCGGAAAAGTGAAGTCAGGAAAAGGATTGGATGATACAGACCTTGAGGCGAATCGGAAACATAGGAAAAACGGTAACGCCTGACATCGGAAAGAAACCGGGAAAGGAGGAAGGTTGATGGAACACAGAGCCGATCAGATGGGCAAGAACGGCCGTTCGCGCCGGACGATGAACTGGTTCCTCATCCTTCTTGCCGTCATCATTGTATATTTTGCGAGCATCCTTGTCTCGCAGGGCCTGCATCTGAGGCAGGTCAGCGCAGACCAGCTCGAGGCGGAAACGCGCCTGCAGCAGGCGCAGCAGGAGAACGCGCGCCTGCGCCAGGAGAAGGCCGACCTCGGCAAGCTCGACTATATCGAGAAGATTGCGCGCGAAGAGCTCGGCATGACGAAGCACGGCGAGTTGCCCTACCGCTCCGGGAAGACGGAGCAGAAGTGACGGAATTTCGCTTCTGCCTTGACACGATTTCGACTGCAAGCGTATAATATGCCTTGTATCAGCAAAATAGCGCGGAGAGGGTATCCTCTCCAAGAGGAGGAAACGGAATTTGTCGATCGAAGTTGGCAGTGTCGTTGAGGGTGTCGTCACGGGCATCACGAACTTTGGTGCCTTTGTCGAGCTGCCGGAGGGGAAGACCGGGCTCGTGCATATCTCCGAAGTGGCGGATGACTACGTGAAGGATATCCACGACTATCTGCAGGAACAGGAAAAGATCAAGGTCAAGGTGCTTAGCGTGGATGAGCGCGGAAAGGTCGCGCTGTCCATCAAGCGTCTGCAGGCTCAGACGGAGGACCAGGGCCAGCGTTCCTCCGCGCCGCATGGCCACGGGCAGGGGCATCATGATTTCCATCGCGGCGGCCGCCGCAGTGGCTACAACGCGGCTTTCGAGGACAAGCTCTCGCGCTTCTTGAAGGACAGCGACGCGCGCCTGACGGATCTGCGCCGCAAGACGGACTCGAAGCGCGGCGGCCGCGGTTCGCGCCGTTCAAATTGACCTGAGCAGGAAAGCAGGCATCTTTCCTGAAAGCACTCTGTGGCAGAGTGCTTTTTCGTATTAAATCGGCGGGGAGGAGACTTCGCGATGCGCGGGATGCATACGGTGAACGGATTCGTCCAGCAGACGGCCGCTTTCGTGCGCGCGCATGCCTTGTGGAAGGAGGGCGACGGCATCGTCCTCGCCTGTTCCGGAGGGCCTGATTCCCTCGCGCTCGCCGATGTCCTGCTCCGCATGCGGGGGATGTTCCGCCTGCGTCTCGTGCTCGCGCACTTCGAGCATGGCATACGCGGTGAGGCGTCCAGAGAGGATGCGCGCTTTGTCCGGGATTGGGCACGGGAAAAAGGCGTGCCGTTCGAATGCGGTTCGGCGGATATCCCCGCGCTTGCCCGGGCGAGCGCCCAATCCCTTGAGACAGAGGCGCGCGTCCACCGCTACGCATTCCTTGAGCAGGTGCGCATTGCGTATGGCTTTCAGGCCATCGCAACCGCGCATCACGCGGACGATCAGGCCGAGACGGTGCTGCTGCATCTGCTGCGCGGTGCCGGTACGGCAGGCCTCGCCGGCATCCGGCCGAAAAGCCGGCTGGCGTTTGCGGGTGAGGATGCAGCGGGATATCTGGTACGGCCTTTTCTCGGCGTGACGAAGGCCGAGATCGCCGCCTACTGCGTCATGGCAGGGCTCCATCCCCGTCACGATGCGACGAACGACGAAACGGACGCCATGCGGAACCGCGTGCGGCTCGAGCTGATGCCGCAGCTCAAGCGGTACAATCCGCAGATCACGGAGGCGCTTGGGCGGCTCAGCGAGGTCGCATCCGATGATCAGGAGGCGCTCGACGCCTGGGCTTCGCGCGTTGCGCTGCCCCCTCGGGTCGAGGATCTGCGGCGCCTGCCGCGCGCGGTCGCACGCCTTGTCGTCAGGCGCTATTGGCGCGAGACGACGGGGAGTGCGCAGGATCTGCCCTTTGAGGCCGTGAACCGCGTGCTGCGCCTTGCCGCGAAATACCGGAACAGCGGACTGGAGCAGTTGCCGCATCATGCAGCGGCGGTCTGCCAGGATGGATATTGTATCATTCAGATAAGCAACAAAAGAAAAGAGGAACAATAAGCATGATCAGCCAGAACATGGATCAGGATATCCTGAAGGTCGTTTACAGCGAGCAGCAGCTCCACGATAAAGTCGCGACGCTCGGCGCGCAGATCACGGAGGACTATAAGGATGCCAAGGAGGATATCTTCTGCGTGGGCATCCTGAAGGGCGCCGCGGTATTCTACACCGACCTCGTGCGGGAGATCAAGTTGCCGGTGAGCTTCGACTTCATGATTGCTTCGAGCTATGGCAACGGCACGTCGACGAGCGGCACGGTGAAGATTCTGAAGGATCTCGACTACGACATCGAGAACAAGCACCTGATCGTCATCGAGGACATCATCGACTCGGGCACGACGATGCACTATCTGATGAAGTACTTCAAGCAGCGCAAGCCGAAGAGCGTCAAGCTCTGCGCGCTGCTCTCGAAGCCGTCGCGCCGCACGGTGGACGTCGATATCGACTATTGCGGCTTTGAGGTGCCGGATGAGTTCCTGGTCGGCTATGGCCTCGACTATGCGGAGAAATACCGCAATCTCCCATATATCGGCGTACTGAAGCCGGAGGTTTATGCAGAGTAAGAGTAATGGAAGCGTGATGGGGCAGGTGCCCTGCCATGGTTCCGTTCTCCCGAAAAAGGAGGACGTAGGTTGAATAGATTCGCAAAGAACGTTGGATTCTACCTGTTGATCATTCTGGTCTCTATCTCATTTCTCGACTATTTCTCAACGGCAAAGCCGACGAACCAGAAGCATGTGCAGGAATTGAGCTACACGGAGTTCCTGCAGGATGTGGACGCGGGGAATGTCTCGAAAGTCACGCTCGTGAAGAACAACGTCACGGGCACGCTGTCGGACGGCACGGAGTTCTCGACGATCACGCCGGACTACCCGAACAGCGACCCGGGCCTCTACGACAAGCTCGCAGCGAAGAACGTCCAGATCTCCGCGGATAACCCGCCGGAGCCGCCGTGGTGGTCGACGATGCTGACGACGGTGCTGCCGATCGTTCTGCTGATCGGCGTCTGGTTCTTCCTGATGCAGCAGACGCAGGGCGGTGGCGGCCGCGTCATGGCGTTCGGCAAGAGCAAGGCGCGCATGAGCGGCGCGAACAAGATCAAGGTCACGTTCAAGGACGTTGCTGGTGAGGAGGAAGCCAAGCAGGATCTCGAGGAGGTCGTCGGCTTCCTGAAGCATCCGAAGAAATACAATGATCTCGGCGCGCGCATCCCGAAAGGTGTCCTGCTCTATGGCCCGCCGGGCACAGGTAAGACGCTGCTCGCGAAGGCGGTTGCCGGCGAGGCCGGCGTCCCGTTCTTCTCGATTTCGGGCTCCGACTTCGTCGAGATGTTCGTCGGTGTCGGTGCATCCCGCGTGCGCGATCTGTTCGATCAGGCGAAGAAGAACGCGCCATGCATCGTGTTCATCGATGAGATCGATGCGGTCGGGCGCCAGCGCGGCGCCGGTGTCGGCGGCGGCCACGACGAGCGCGAGCAGACGCTGAACCAGCTGCTCGTCGAGATGGACGGCTTTGCGGCTAACGAGGGCATCATCATCATCGCAGCGACGAACCGCCCGGATATCCTCGACCCGGCGCTGTTGCGCCCGGGCCGTTTCGACCGGCAGATCGTCGTCGACAAGCCGGATGTCCGCGGGCGCCTCGCCATCCTGAAGGTGCACACGAAGGGCAAGCCGGTTGCGGACGACGTCGACCTCGATGTCATCGCGCGCCGCACGCCGGGCTTTACGGGCGCGGATCTCGCGAACCTCGTCAATGAGGCCGCGCTGCTCTCCGCACGCCGCAACAAGAAGATCATCAGCATGGCCGAGATGGAGGAATCCATCGAGCGCGTCATCGCGGGGCCGGAGCGCAAGTCGCACGTGATGAGCGACGAGGAGAAGCGGCTGACGGCCTATCATGAGGGCGGGCATACGCTCGTCGGCATGATGCTGAAGCATGCGGATCCGGTGCACAAGGTCACAATCATCCCGCGCGGCCGTGCCGGCGGCTATACGCTGATGCTGCCGAAGGAGGATCGCTCCTATGCGACGCGCAGCGAGCTCATGGACCGCCTGAAAGTCGCGATGGGCGGCCGCGTGGCCGAGGAGGTCGTGCTGAAGGAGATCAGCACGGGCGCTTCGGCAGATATCCAGCAGGCTTCGCGCACGGTCCGCAGCATGATCATGCAGTACGGCATGAGCGATGTCCTCGGCCCGATCGCCTACGGGGAGAGCTCCGACCATCAGGTGTTCCTCGGCCGCGATTTCGCGCGTCAGCGCAATTACTCCGAGGAAGTCGCGAGTGAGATCGACAAAGAGGTCCGGAAGTACATGGAGGAGGCCTATGAGGCCTGCCGCAAGATCCTGACGGAGAACCGCGACAAGCTCGACCTCATCGCGAAATACCTCATGGAGTACGAGACGCTCGACGCCAAGCAGCTCCGTGAACTCATGGAGACGGGCACGCTCAAGAATCCGCCGAAGCTCGATGACGAGGATGATGCGGAGCCGAAGGACGGCACGCCGCTCATGACGCCGGTGAAGGCTGAGGAGCAGGCCGGCGAGCCGGAACCGGAAACGGCGCCGGAACAGGCCGAGAAAGAGCCGGAGAATGAAACCGAAGGCAAGCCGCAGGATTCCGAGAAGACGGAACCGGCTCCGAAATTCAACCTTACGAATTACGACAACACGAAATAAAATCTGAGACCAGTGCTGTGACGCTGGTCTCTTTTTTTCTCTGCCCTTTTGATGTATAATGAAAAGGATTCTTTAAGGGGGAAAACTGCATGGATATGGAAAAGAAAGAAAGCCAAGATCTCGAGAACGGTTACGCGCCGCTGACGCCGGAGCGCCTGAACCCATTGCTCAAGACCGAGCGGCTCGGCAGGCACTGCGTCTACTACGAGGAAACGGAATCGACGCTCAGCGATGCGAAGGAGCTCGCGGCGAATGATGCGCCGGACGGCACGGTGATTGTCGCGGAGTTCCAGGGCAGCGGGCGCGGCCGCTTCTCACGCGGCTGGTTTTCCCCGAAGGGCAAGAACGTGCTCGTGAACCTCCTGCTCCGCCCGGCTTTCCTGCAGCCGACGGATGCGCCGAAATGCACTTTGCTTTCGTCGGTCGCCGTCGCGGAAACCATGCGGGATTTCGGCGTGGATGCCGCTATCAAATGGCCGAACGACGTGATCTACGATGGCAAGAAGATCACGGGCATGCTGACGGAGATGCATACGGCCGGGAATGCGGTCGACTACATCTCCATCGGCATCGGCATGAACGTCAACATGACGCTGGAGGAATGCCCGGAGGAGATCCGGGACAAGGCGATGTCCATGCGCATCGCGACGGGGCATATCTTTGACCGCGCGACGTTCCTCGCGGCGTTCCTGAAGCATTTTGAGGAGCTCTGGCAGACGCTCGCGCGCGATGGCTTTGCTCCGATCCTTGCGGCCTGGCGGGAGCTGTCCATCACGCTCGGCCAGGAGGTACAGGTGGTGTCGGGCGCGGAGACGTTTACGGGGAAGGCCGTCGATATCGACGATTTCGGCGCACTCCTCGTTGATACGACCGAGGGGCGGCGGCGCGTGCTCGCCGCGGACGTCTCGGTCCGCGCGGCTGGCGGCCAGTACGCATGAAGAAAAGCAGGGGAGGAAACCCATTTGTTACTTGTACTCGATATCGGCAACAGCAACATCGCGCTCGGCACCTATGAGGGCAAGCGTCTCGTGCGCCATTGGCGCGTTTCGACCGACCAGCAGAAGACCGGCGACGAATACGGTATGCTGTTCAACGAGCTTTTCGCCTATCATGGCATCGCGATGACGGATATCCACGCGATCATCATCTCGTCCGTCGTGCCGCCGCTCGTCGTCCCGATGGTCAAGATGTGCGAGCGGTATTTCGGCATTCATCCGCTGCTCGTCGGGCCGGGGCTCAAGACTGGTTTCCGGCTGCATTACGACAATCCGCGCGCGGTCGGCGCGGATCGCATCGCGAATGTTGCCGGCGCCTACGACCAGTACGGCGGGAACCTCATCGTCATCGACATCGGCACGGCGACGACCTACGACGTCGTCGGCGAGGACGGCGATTTCCTCGGCGGCGTCATCGCGCCGGGCATCGGCACGACGGCCGACGCGCTCTTCCGCACGGCCGCGCAGCTGCCGCGCATCGAACTCGTGCCGCCGAAGCAGATCATCTGCCGGAACACGGTCGCTGGCATGCAGGCCGGCATCATCTATGGATTCGTCGGGCAGGTCGACGCGATCGTCAGCCGCATCCAGAAGGAATACGGCAAGCCGATGCACGTCATCGCGACGGGCGGGCTCGCGCGCATGGTCGCACATGAGTCGAAGACCATCGACCGCATCGACCATTTCCTGACGCTGACGGGCCTGCAGGTCCTCTACGAGCGCAATAAGGACAAATTCGCGGAAAGGAACCCTAAGGCATGACGATGAAACTCGGACGGTTCACGTTCACGGAGCCGGTCTTCCTCGCGCCGATGGCCGGCGTCACCGATACGGCGTACCGCATCATCGCGCACGATATGGGCTGCCCGCTCTGCTATGCGGAGATGGTCTCGAGCCAGGGCATCCACTTCCGCAATGAGCGGACGCTTGAGATGCTGCAGTCGGAGCCCGAGGAACGGCCGCTTGCCATGCAGCTGTTCGCGGCAACGCCGGAGATGGCGGCGGAGGCCGCGGCTTATGTGGAGGAGCTCGGCACCGCCGATATCCTCGATTTCAACATGGGCTGCCCGGCGCCGAAAATCGTCAAGAACGGCGAGGGCTCGGCGCTGATGCTCGACCCGGACCGCGCGTATAATATCCTGTGCGCGATGCGCAAGGCCGTCAAGATGCCGCTGACCGTCAAGATGCGGAAAGGCTTCGACGATTCGCATATCAACGTCGTCGAGATGGCGAAGATGGCCGAGGATGCCGGCGTCGACGCGATTGCCGTGCACGGACGCACGCGCGAGCAGTTCTACCGCGACCACGCAGACTGGAACATCATCGCGGAGGTGAAGCGGGCCGTCCATATCCCGGTCATCGCGAACGGCGATGTGCGGACCTATGATGACCTCGACCGCATTTTCGAGGTGACCGGCGCGGACGGCGTCATGATCGGGCGCGCGGCACAGGGCAATCCGTGGATTTTCCGGCAGTTTACCCATTATCTGAAGACGGGGGAGCGCCTGCCGGGACCGAGCATGCAGGAGCGCGCCGAGGTTATCCTGCGCCATCTCGACCTGCTGCTGAAGTACAAGGGCAGCTATGTCGGCCCGCGCGAGATGCGCAAGCACGCGACCTGGTATACGCGCGGTATCACGCACGGCGCGATCCTGCGCGATAAATTCAACAAGGCAACCACCCGCGACGATTTCGTCGCGATATTGCGGGAGTATTTCTGATAAATCTGATAGAAAGGGAGCATAACCATGGCAGAGGAAAAAGCATCGGTCTGGAGCACGTATACGGATGAGGAGAAGAAGCATCTCGAGCAGGTCAACGCGGGCTACCGCGATTTCCTGTCGAACTGCAAGACGGAGCGCGAGAGCTGCGCGGAGGCCGTCCGGCAGGCGGAGCAGGCGGGCTACAAGGATCTGCGCGCCGTGCTGAAGGCGGGGGAGAAGCTGAAGCCAGGGGATAAAGTCTACGCCGTCAACATGAAGAAATCCCTCGCGTTGTTCAATATCGGCGACGAGCCGCTCGAGGAAGGCATGAACATCCTCGGCGCGCATATCGATACCTGCTCGCTCGATGTCAAGCAGAACCCGCTTTACGAGGATGGCGGCCTCGCGTACCTCGACACGCACTACTACGGCGGCATCAAGAAATATCAGTGGGTCGCGCTGCCGCTCGCACTGCACGGCGTCGTATGCAAGAAGGACGGCAAGGTCATCGATATCTGCATCGGCGAGGCAGAGGACGACCCGGTGTTCTGCGTGACGGATCTCCTGATCCACCTTTCGGCGGAGCAGATGAAGAAGACCGGCGCGAAGGTCATCGAGGGCGAGAAGCTCGATATCCTCGTCGGCAATTACCCGCTCAAGGACGGCGAGAAAGAGAGCGTCAAGGCCGGCGTGCTCAAGCTGATCAAGGACAAATACGACATCGAGGAGGCGGATTTCCAGTCCGCAGAGCTCCGCCTCGTCCCGGCCGGCAAGGCTCGGGAGCTCGGCTTTGACCGCAGCATGACGCTCGCGTACGGCCAGGATGACCGCGTCTGCGCCTACACCTCGCTGATCGCGATGCTCGAGACCGGGCATATGCGCCGCACGGCCTGCTGCCTGCTCGTCGATAAAGAGGAGATCGGCAGCGTCGGCGCGACGGGCATGCAGTCGCATTTCTTCGAGAATGCGGTCGCAGAGATCCTGAACGCGATGACGGATCGCTACAGCGACCTGATGCTGCGCCGCACGCTTGCGAACTCGAAGATGCTCTCGTCCGACGTCTCGAGCGCCTACGATGCGCTTTACGGCGACGCCTACGATAAGAAGAACGTCGCATTCGTCGGCGGAGGCATGGTATTCAACAAGTTCACGGGCGCGCGCGGCAAATCCGGCAGCAACGACGCGAATGCCGAGTACCTCGGCGAGCTGCGCCGCATCATGGACAAGCACGATGTGCACTACCAGCTCGCGGAGCTCGGCAAGGTCGATCTCGGCGGCGGCGGCACGATCGCCTATATCATGAGCCTTTACGGCATGCAGGTCATCGACTCCGGCGTCGGCGTCCTCTCGATGCACGCGCCGTGGGAGGCAACGAGCAAGGTCGATGTCTACGAGGCGTACAAGGGCTACAATGCTTTCCTCGCGGAGGCCTGAGCACCAGATAGAAAAGACAGGGAAACATGACAAACGTTCAAGAAGCATGGCAAGAGAAAAACGAAATCACGGTCGATGAGCTCGCGGCAGTTCCACCAGAAGCGCTCGTCCTGATCGATATCCGGGACGAGGCCGCGTTCGAGCGCGGGAGCGTGCCCGGTGCCGAGAATATGGATCCGCTCCGATTGCAGCAGGGCGAGATCGACCTGCCCGAGGACAAGCTGATCGTCTGCATCTGCATGTGGGGCAAGATCAGCCTCGGTCTCGCGGGCAACCTGCAGCAGCAGGGGTACACGGCGGTTTCGCTGCAGGGCGGCTACGCGCTATGGCTGCAGAAGAAGCTCGAGAAGGAGACGGCTGCCGCCGAGGAGGATGACCGGCGCCTCAAGCATATCGAGAACTCCCTGCGCAAGAAGTACAAGCGGAAAATCTCCGGCAAATTCGTCGAGACGATCTGCGATTATGGCCTCGTGCAGCCGGGCGACAAGATCGCCGTATGCATCTCGGGCGGCAAGGACTCCATGCTGATGGCGAAGCTCTTCCAGGAACTCAAGCGCCACAACAAGATCCCGTTCGAGCTCGTATTCCTGTGCATGGATCCGGGCTACAATGAGATGAACCGCCATATCATCGAGGAGAATGCAAAGCTCCTGCAGATCCCGCTGACATTCTTCTCGACGGATATCTTTGAATCGGTGTTCCATGTCGAGGAGTCGCCGTGCTATCTCTGCGCGAAGATGCGCCGCGGCTATCTCTACCGCAAAGCGCGGGAGCTCGGCTGCAACAAGATTGCGCTCGGGCACCATTTCGACGATGTCATCGAGACGAATCTCATGAGCATGCTCTATTCGGGCGCCATCCGCACGATGATGCCGCGCGTGCGGAGCACGAGCTGTCCGGGCATGGAGCTCATCCGCCCGCTCTACCGGATTCGCGAGGCGGACATCAAGAGCTGGCGCGACGACAACGGGCTTTATTTCATCCAGTGCGCATGCAAGTTCACGGAGACCTGCTCGACCTGTCATACGGACGGCACGACGGACTCCAAGCGCCTCGAGGTCAAAAAGCTCATCGAAACGCTCGCGGCATCGAATCCGCAGGTTCCGGGCAATATCTTCCATTCCATGGAGAACGTCAACCTCGACACCGTGCTCGCGTATAAACAGCATGGCAAAGACCATTCGTTCCTCGAGAATTTTGCGGACGGAACGTAAAGGAAAGCAGAAAAACAGCACCATCCGATTCCGGACGGTGCTGTTTTTCTGTGCAGATTTTATTTCGAGAACTTCTCGAGGGCCTCGCTGTAGTCGGTGACGAACTCGACGGCGCCGAGGTATTCGCCCTGCTCGCTGCGGACGGCGAGGTAGTGCACGCCAATCGGCGCGCCTTTGATCCGGCGGTAGACGAGCATATCGTCGCGCTTCCCCGCGCGGAAATCCTCGAGCAGCTGGCGCACGACCGGGATGATCTGCGGCGGGTGCACCTCGAAGATATCGTGGCCGAGGCAGGACTTCGGGCGGCTGAATACGTGGCCGTTGTTCACGAAGAAGCACACGACGTTGTCGGCGTCGACGAACGTGATGTCGACCGGCATCAGGGAGAGGATGCTCTGGAACTGGCGGAGCGTGAGCTCGCCGGTCTCCGTGTGGATCTTGCCGTCTAGCAACTTATCATCCACGGCCTGCGATTTCTGCGCGACCTTCCAGCCGATGGCTGGCGCCCATTTGAGGAACGGGACGCCGAAGGCCATGCCGTACTCCGGGAAGTCGTGGTAGATCTTGTACCATTCCTCCTCGGAGAAGAAGCGGTACGAGAGCGGGAACAGAATGCGCTCCTCCTTGAAGATCATCTCGCGGATGCGGTGGGAGAGGGCCTGGATGCGGCCGTGGTAGATGGCGAGGTTTTCCGGATCTTCGCGCAGGACGGCGAGGATGGTCGAGAGCTCGCGCTTCATCTCGTCATCGACGCCCCACATGACCTGCGAGGGCCCCGTGACGCCGTAGGAGTAGAGGAGCGGCATCAGCAGCTCTTCCTTCTTGCCATAATGGCTCCAGATGCCGCTGAGGTTCTGGATAGCGATGACGAATGCCTTCGGGTCGGCATCGGATTTTGCGGCGAGCGTGTCGACCTCATCGAGCAGGTGCTCGAGCGCTGTGTTCTCCGCGCTGAGCTGGCGGAGCGGGTGCGCGTCCGGCAGGCTGTCGATATCGTCCGGGTTGACCTGCGCGGCGGCCTCATGCGTCCTGCGCGCTTCATCCTGCAGGACTTCCGCTTCCGTGCGGCCATGGAACAGCGCGGAGTGCAGGTCGCAGAGCTTCTGCACATCGGAAACATCCGTGCCGTCCGCAATCATGCTCTGCTCGGCATCCATGATTTCCTTGACCGAGACATGCTCGAAGTCGCGGACGAAGTCCTTGCGCACCGATTCGAGATCTTCACCTTTGCCGAGCCGCGTGAGCATGCTCTGCAATTTTTCCAAGCGTTCTTTCTGCTCCGTATTTGCCATGTTGAACAATCCTTTCTATTCGGATGACCTGACCGTCATTTCGTTTTCTCTTTCGATGGTTCCAGTATACGGGAAATCTGCAGAAAAAGATGTAACATTGGAAACGAGGTGGGAACTATTCAGAAAAACAGGTGAAGACGCCGAGAATCCCATCGCGGACCGTGACGGAAAAGTCTGTCTGTCCCTCGGCAAGTTCATTGCTCGTTGCGTTCAGGAAGTCCTGCGTCAGGGTATCGCCCGAGAGCTCCCACCGCAATCCGTCTGTCGTGACGCCGCGCACCTCGCTCGTCAGCGGCAGGAGAGATACGGCCTTTTGCGTACGATTGCGTGCGGAACGCATCGTGACGGTCTCGCCGCCCTTCACGAAGAACAGGATCTCGCGTTCGTCCGCGAGCACGCACGGGAAGGCGAGCCGCGAGGCCGAGAAGATATTGCTCATCGCGTGGTCGAACCGCCCGCCGAATGCACCGGTCAGCAGCACGGTTCCGGCATCTGCCGTGCCGGTCTCCCAGGCAGCGAGCGTGCCGCTGCCCTTCGATGGGATATGCGCCGCGCGCCGTGCGATTTCCTGCAGGGCAATCTGCGTATCGGTGTAGTCCTTTGCGCGGATGTAGGTATCGGACGGGATCCCGCTCTCGATTGCCGTGTCCCAAACAGCGCGGCCTGCACTGTCGCCGTCGCCGATCAGCCGGCCTGGCGCAAGGCCAGCGCGCTGCAGGGCGTCGAGCCCGTGGTCGAGAGCCCAGAGCTCCCGCGAGCGTGCCGCCTGCCGCAGCCAGTCCGGGGCCGGCGCGCGCCCGCCGCTGACGAGCAGATACTGCTTAGATGGCAGGGCATGAGGGAAATACAGCTTAGCCTGCGGGAGATGGAATATGGTGTGGTCTTTTTCCCGAACCGGTTCGGCATCCGTCCGGTCTATGATCTCTTTCATGTTTTTCGGTCCTTTTTATTTAAGAATCAATTTTATCGACTTTCCTTTACTGAATATGATATAATAGAATAATATAAGAATCAATAAGGGGAAGTTCCACGGGAAAGGGGATTTTCGTTCAATGGTAACATTCACGTATTATGGGCATTCCTGCTTTTTGCTGGATGATGGGAAATACAAAGTCCTGACGGATCCGTTCTTGACGGGCAATCCGAAGGCGAGCATCCGCGCGGAGGAGGTCGATTGCGACTTCATCCTGATCTCGCATGCGCATGGCGACCATCTTGGCGACGCGCCGGAGATCGCCGGGCACACGGGCGCAGAGCTCGTCGGCGTCCCAGAGGTGCTCGCGCTCTGCGATGCACGCGTCAAGGGGCTGAAATCACATCCGATGAACCTCGGCGGCAGCCTGACGCTGCCGTTCGGCAAGGTGCGCATGACGCTCGCGCAGCACAGCTCGGGCGTGCCGGGCGGCATCGCCTGCGGCTATGTGCTCTACATCGGCGGCATGAAGGTCTATTTCGCCGGGGATACGGCGCTGTTCTCCGACATGCAGCTGATCGGGCGCAAGGATGATCTCGACGTCGCGATGCTGCCGGTCGGCGACAACTACACGATGGGGCTCGAGGACGCCGCGCTCGCGGCGCAGTTCCTGAACGCGCGCCACGTCATCCCGATGCATTACAACACCTGGCCCATCATCAATCAGGATGTCAAGCACTATAAGGAGCTCACGGAGCAGATGACGCGCGCGGAGGTTCATCTGCTGTCTCCGGGCGAGGCCCTTGCCATCGATGAGAAATGACGGTGGAGGCAAAGAAACTCCCGCTTCTCGTCGTGCTCGGCCCGACGGCCGTCGGCAAGACGGATCTCTCCGTCGATCTCGCCGAGGCCATGCATACCGAGATCGTATCCGGGGACTCCATGCTGATTTACCGCGGGTTCGATATCGGGACGGCGAAACCGACGATGGAGGAACGCCGCGGCATCCCGCATCACCTGATCGATATCCTCGATGGGACGGAGCCCTATACGGTCACGGACTTCCAGCGCGGGGCGGCCGCCTGCATCGCACAGATTGCGGGGAAGGGATGCATCCCGATCCTCGCGGGCGGCACGGGGCTCTATGTCAAGGCCCTGCTCGAGGGCTACGCGTTCAACAAGGCGGAGGAGCATCCGGGATTCCGAGCCTCGATGCAGGAACTCGCGGACGGAAAGGGAAAGGAAGCCGTCTACCGCCTGCTGCAGCAGGAGGATCCGAAAGCTGCGGCGGAGATTGACCCGCAGAATTTCCGGCGCGTCGTGCGCGCGCTCGAGACTGTGCGCTTTGGCGGCGAGTCCATCTCGAGGCAGCGGGCCGGCGGCACGCAGGACACGCTTGTCTACGATGCGCTCGTGCTCGGGCTGCGCCGCGACCGGCAGGCGCTTTATGCGCGCATCAACCGCCGCGTAGAGATCATGTTCGTGCACGGGCTCGAGGCGGAAGTCCGTCATCTGCTCGCGAGCGGGATCCCGCGGACAGCCCCCGCGATGAAGGGCATCGGCTACAAGGAGACGGCGGCGTATCTCGCGGGCGAGATCTCGCGGGAGCAGGCCATCGAGGCGATACAGACGAATACGCGGCATTTCGCGAAGCGCCAGCTCACATGGTACCGCAAGATGCCCTATATCCATTGGATCGACGTCGACGGGCTCACGCGGCAGGAACTTTTGCGAAAAGCTTTGCACGAGGCAGAAGGATTTTTCCGTTCTTCCTCGAATAAAGACATTTAGAGATTAAAAATCGGATAACCATCAGGAGGAAATAGTCCATGCCAATGAAAGCAATGAATTTACAGGATACGTTCTTGAATCAGGCGCGCAAGGAGAACGTGCCAATCACGATGCACCTCGTCAACGGGTTCCAGATCAAGGGACAGGTCAAGGGCTTTGACAGCTACACGGTCGTCATCGAGATGATGGGCAAGCAGCAGCTCGTCTACAAGCACGCGATATCGACGATCACGCCGGCCCATCCGCTCGGACGCCCGGAGCGCAAGCCGGAATCCGACAAGCCGGAAGCGTGATCTAGGAGCGGCACCGGTCCTCCCTCGATGAGGGAGGATTTTTTTGATAAGTCAGCAGGATAAAAGTTGAAGGAAAGAAATATGGAAAAAGCAAGAGGGTTTGAAGTCGTGACGCGCTGGCAGGGAAAGGACGTGGCATTGCCAAAGCGGCAGACCGCGCGGAGCGCTGGCTACGACCTCGAGGCAGCGGAGAGCGTGACCATCGCACCGCGGGAGACAGTCATGGTCGCGACGGGGGTAAAGGCCTATATGCAGCCCGATGAAGTGCTCATGATCTACAACCGCTCGAGCCTCGCGACGAAGCGGCGCCTGATGCTCGCGAATACGGTCGGCGTCATCGATGCCGATTACTACGGCTCGCCGGAAACGGAGGGCGAGATCTTCATCCCGCTCTATAACTACGGTACGGAAACGCAGCGGATCGCGAAGGGCGAGCGCGTGGCGCAGGGCATCTTCACGCACTATCTGACCGTGGACGGCGACGCGCCGGGCCTGGGCGGCGAACGCTCGGGCGGCTTCGGGTCGACGGGCAGGCAGTGAGCCGGTAAGGAGACAACGAAAGAGGGAGAGACGATGGCTGTTCATGTAATCCACGAGGCGCACAGGTGCCTGCAATGCAAAGAACCGCTCTGCATGCTGCACGGCTGCCCGCTGAAAACGGATATCCCGGGCATGATCCGGGAATTCCTCGCGGGAAACGCGAACAAGGCGGGCGCGATGCTGTTTGAGAACAATCCGATGAGCGATGTCTGCTCGATGGTCTGCGACCACGAGAAGCAGTGCGAGGGCCACTGCCTGCTCTCGAAGGAGCCGGGCGGCTCCGCCGTGCAGATTTCCGCAATCGAGCACTACATCTCGGATCTGTACTTGCGGAAATTCAGCCTCGCGCGCCGCGCACGCCGCGGCCAGCGCGTCGCGGTCATCGGGGCAGGCCCGGCGGGGCTGACCGTCGCGACAAAGCTCGCGCAGCACGGCTACGATGTGACGATCTTCGAGCGCATGGACAAGATCGGGGGGCTCATGCGCTACGGCATCCCGGACTTCCGCCTGCCGCGGCGCATCCTCGATACCTACGCGCATAAGCTCAAGCGCCTCGGCGTCCATATCCGCCCGCATACGACGCTCGGCGGCGCATTGCGCCTCGACGACCTGTTCGCGGACGGCTACGATGCCGTTTTCATCGGCGCGGGCGTCTGGCGTGCGCGCCGGCTCGGCGTGAAGGGCGAGACGCTCGGGAACTGCCACTACGCGATCGATTATCTGCAGGATCCGTACGTCTATGAGCTCGGCCCGCGCGTCGCAATCATCGGCTCCGGGAATGACGCGATGGACGCGGCGCGCACGGCGATACGGCACGGCAGTGAGCAGGTCTACGTCGTCGCGCGGCATTACGAGGTATCGTCGAGCAAACGGCAGGCGGAATACGCGCAGGCGGACGGCGCGGAGATCATCTACGCGCGCCATACGGTCGAGATCACGCCGGAGGGGCCTCTGCTCGCCCTGCGGCATTTCGACGAGAACGGAAAATGCACGCGCGAGGACGAGGCAAAGCTCCTGCAGGTCAACAGCACGATCATATCCGTGAGCCAGGTGCCGAAGGATAAGATCGCCCGCACGACGCACGGGCTCGAGACGAATGAGCGCGGGCTCATCGAGGTCGACGAGAACGGGCAGACAACGCGCGAGGGCGTGTTCTCGGGCGGCGATGTCGTGACCGGCGCGAGCCGCGTCGTGCTCGCGGTCAGGAATGCGAAGAAGGTCGCTGCGGCGATGGAGCGCTATCTCGAAGAAAAGGCCGCTTCCGATGCCGGAACGCAGCGGGCCCCCGAAGCGCCGCATCCGATCCTCCACGGTTTTGAATGAGCGTCCGCTGGCCCTGTACAGGCAGCTGTCCCTTCCTTGACAGTTACGCGAAAAATGCGTAAAATAGTAAGGTATCGTTATGTAGAAAAATGGAAAAATAACGAGTAAATAGAAGGGGAGGTGCCCATCATCGATACTGCAGTAACTGTATTATCAGCAATCGTTGCATTGCTCATCGGTGCTGGCGGCGGCTACGTGATGCGCAAACGCGCAGCGGAGGCGCAGATCGGCTCAGCCGAAGAGCATGCAAAGAAGATTATATCGGATGCGAAAGAAAAAGGCGAAACCAAGAAAAAAGAAGCCCTGCTTGAGGCGAAGGAAGAAATCCACAAGCAGCGTCAGGAATTCGAGAAGGAATCCCGCGAACGCCGCAATGAGCTTTCCAAACAGGAACGCCGCGTAGAACAGAAGGAAGAGAACCTCGACAAGAAAATCGAGGCGGCGAGCCGCAGGGAGGAATCCCTGATCCGCAAGGAGAACCGGCTCGAGAAGACCCAGCAGGCCGCGGAAGCCATGCACGAGAAACAGAAACAGGAACTCGAGCGGATCTCCGGCCTGACCGAGGACGAAGCGCGCACGCGGATCATGGCTGAGGTTGAGGACGAACTCAAGCACGAGAAAGCCATGAAGCTCAAGGAATACGAGCAGCAGACGAAGGACGAGGCGGATAAGAAAGCGCAGGATATCATCGCGCAGGCCATCCAGCGCTGCGCGGCTGATCAGGTCGCGGAGACGACGGTCTCGGTCGTCGCGCTGCCGAATGACGAGATGAAAGGCCGCATCATCGGCCGCGAGGGACGCAACATCCGCACGCTCGAGACGCTGACAGGCGTGGATCTCATCATCGACGATACGCCGGAGGCCGTCATCCTGTCGAGCTTCGATCCGGTGCGCCGCGAGGTCGCGCGCATCGCGCTCGAGAAGCTCGTGCAGGACGGCCGCATCCACCCGGCCCGCATTGAGGAGATGGTCGAGAAAGCCAAGCGCGAAGTCGACCAGCGCATCAAGGAAGCGGGCGAGCAGGCGACGTTCGAGACGGGCGTGCACGGCATCCATCCGGAGCTCGTCCGGCTGCTCGGCCGCATGCGCTACCGCACGAGCTACGGCCAGAACGTGCTGAACCACTCCATCGAGGTCTCGCACCTCGCCGGCGTCATGGCGGCGGAGCTCGGATGCAACGTCACGCTCGCGAAGCGCGGCGGCCTGCTCCACGATATCGGCAAGGCGGTTGACCGCGATGTCGAGGGGCCGCATGTCACGATCGGTGCGGATCTCGCACGGAAATACCACGAATCCAAGGATGTCATCAACATCATCGAGTCCCATCACGGGGACTGCGAACCGACGACCGTCGAGGCCGTGCTGGTTGCCGCCGCGGATGCGGTATCGGCTGCCCGCCCGGGCGCACGCCGCGAGAGCCTTGAGTCGTATCTGAAGCGTCTCAAGAGCCTCGAGGAGATTGCGGAAGGCTTTGATGGCGTCGACCGCTGCTTTGCCATCCAGGCGGGCCGCGAGATCCGCGTGATGGTCAAGCCGGATAAGGTGGACGATGCGGAGGCCGCGGCCCTCGCACACGACATCGCGAAGAAGATCGAGAACGACCTCGAGTATCCGGGTCAGATCAAGTGCACGGTCATCCGCGAAACGCGCGCCGTGGACTACGCAAAATAACGACAGCTTCAAACCTCCCTCCCAGAGGGAGGTTTTTGTGGCAATAACAAGGATGAGAAACTATGACATTTGAAAAGCTGAAGGCGGCGCTCCGGGACGCCGCGGGCAAGAAGCGTTCGGCGAAGCAGGAATACGTGCAGTTCCTCGGGTCGATGCTGGTGAAATACCCGGAAATCCATACGGTGGCCTATGATCCGGGCACCTATACGATGACGATCTCGTTCGCCGTGACCGGTGAGATCACGAAGCAGAAGCTCCAGTATTTCGCGAACCTGCTGATCGAGAGCATCAAGACGCACCGGCATCTCGAGGGACGCCGCGACCAGCCGCGCATGGAGGTCCGCGCCGAGGCATCGAAGGATACGATGATCCTCTCGGTTGACCGCGATATCCGCGATCTCTACGTGGCGGAAATTGACCTGATGGCCGACCTCATGCAGGACTGCTTCGGAGACCAGCTCCTCGTGCAGGAGGATACGGCTCTGACCGATGAGTTCATTGCGGGACAGGAGGCGCTGTTCGGCAATCTGCTCGACACAGCGCGCCAGACGCCGCCTTCGGAGCGCCTGTCCGGCTACCGCGACGCGGGCCGTGTCATCGTCTACAATGGCAGACTGTAAGGAGGAGAATCATGCGTATCTTGATGGTCGGCGATGTCGTCGGGCGGCCGGGACGCCGCTATTTCCGGGAAATCACGCCGAAGCTCCGCAAGGAGAAGGATATCGACGTCGTGGTCGTGAACGGCGAGAATTCCGCAGGCGGGAAAGGCATGACCGAGAAATCCCTTGCGGAACTGCTCTCTGGCGGGGCTGACATCATCACGTCCGGCAACCATATCTGGGACAAGAAGGATGTGCTCGGCTTCATCGACCGCGAGCCGTTCCTGATCCGTCCGGCGAACTATCCGGGCGATGCGCCCGGCAAGGGGTACTGCGTGTTCCCGTACCGCGCGAAGAACATCGGCGTGATGAACCTTTCCGGCCGCTCGTTCATGCCGCCGCTCGATGACCCGTTCCAGGTGGCACCGGACATCCTGCGCGAGCTGCGGGATTCGTGCGATATCGTACTGCTTGATTTCCATGCGGAGACGACCTCGGAGAAGATGGCGATGGCCTGGTACCTCGACGGGCAGGTCAACGCGGTCGTCGGCACGCATACGCATGTGCAGACGGCAGACGAACGCATCCTGCCGAAGGGGACGGCGTTCCTCACGGATCTCGGCATGACGGGGCCGCGTGATTCGGTGCTCGGCGTCGAGACGGAGGCTATCCTCTACAAGTTCACGACCGGGCGCCCCGTGCGCTTCGAGGTTGCGGACGGCCCATGCATCTACAACGGGGTCATCCTGACCATCGATGACAGCACGAACGCGACGACGGGGATTGAGCGCATTTTCCTTTCCGAAAAAGCATAAAAGAAAAGGATTTCTGGAAGAAAAAGCGAAATCTACAAAGATAGGATAAAATGTGCAGAGGAGGCGCAGCATGGCAAGCGACCTGCATATGCATACGACGTTCTCGGATGGCAGATACACGCCGGAGGAAGTCGTGAACATGGCAAAAGAAGCGGGATTGCACTATATCGCGATCACCGACCACGACACCGTGGACGGGATTGCCGCGCTCTATGAAAAGGGCCTATATCCGTGCAAATCCATCCATATCATCCCGGGCATCGAGTTCTCGGCGCATCACCCGATCTACGAGATCCACATCCTGGGCTATAACATCGATATCTACTACGGCGAGCTCGTCGAGAGGCTGAACGATGTGCGCGACGCGCGCTGGACACGGTTCGCCGAGATGGTGGAGAAGATCCAGTCTCTCGGCTATCAGATCACCGAGGCCGACGTCATGAAAGTGGCGGGCAGCAGCAAATCCATCAGCCGCTCGCATATTGCACGCGTGCTGGTCAAGAAAGGCTATTTCGAGACGGTGCGGCAGGCGTTCGACGAGATCCTCGCGAAAGGGCGGCCGGCCTACGTGCCGCATTACCGCCTGAGCATCGAGGAGATCACGGAGCTCATCCGTTCTGCAGGCGGCACGCCGGTGCTCGCGCACCCGAAGCTCATCGGCGACGAGGAGCTCGTGAGGAAGCTCGCGGCCTCCGGCATGTTCGACGGCCTCGAAGTCTTTTACCCGCGCAATGATGCGGAGGATACGAAACGGTATCTCGCGCTGGCGGAGCAGTACGGGCTCATGGTGTCCGGCGGCTCGGATTTCCACGGGTTCCCGACGCGCTACCCGCAGGAGCTCGGCGTCTTTACGATTGAAGATATCTGGGCGGAGAAGTTCTATCGGCCCGCGAAGAAAATCGGCTGACAGCCGCCGCAGGAAGGGAGGAGCGGAGTTTGGACGTTATCGCGCTCGTCGGTCCGAGCGGGACCGGCAAAAGTCACCGCGCCCTCGTGGTCGCGCACAAGCACCACGCGGACGCGATCATCGATGACGGCATCCTGATCAAGGGCGGGAAAATCCTCGCCGGCCATTCGGCCAAGAAAGAGAAGAACCGCATCATGGCGGTACGACGCGCCATCTTCATCCTGCCCGGCCATGCCGAGGAGGTCGAAGCGGCCATCCAGCAATCGAAGCCGCACCGCATCCTCGTGCTCGGAACCTCCGAGAACATGGTGCAGAAAATCACGAAGGCGCTGCATCTGCCGCCCATCCAGCAGATCATCCATATCGAGGATATCGCGACGAAGGCCGAGATGGCGAAGGCCCGCTACTACCGTCTGAAGCAGGGGAAGCACATCATCCCCGTGCCGACTATTGAGCTCAAGCCGCATTTTTCCGGCTTCCTCGTCGACCCGATCCAGTCTCTGTTCAAGCGGTCGCGGACGAAGCGCCGCCGGCTCGGGGAGAAATCCATCGTGCGGCCGGTATTCAGCTATTACGGCAAGCTCAGCATCGAGGACACCGCCATTCAGGCCATCGTGCGCGAGGTGCTCGAGCAGGAAACGGCAATCCGCAAAGTCAACCATATCCATGTCGAGCATATCTTCCAGGGCGATGAGGATATGGGACTGCGCATTCACGCATCGGCGGCGCTCGGCTACGGCGCGCACATCCCGACCCTGATCCGCCGCGGCCAGCAGAACGTCCGTGACAAGGTCGAGTATATGACCGGCATGGTCGTGCATGAGGTCGATATCATGGTCAACACGCTTTTTGTGGAGGCGTAATTAGGTATGCAAGAGATGAAACCACCAAAAAAACCGATGGCGTTCTACTATATCGTCGTGCTCGCCGTCATCCTTCTCTTCAATGAGATGGCGCGTCCGTATTTCGACCAGCAGCAGATCGAGCAGGTCGATTACGGCACGTTCATGACGATGACCGACGACCAGAACATCCAGAAGGTCGAGATCCAGGACAACAAGATCCTGTTCACGGATAAAGACGGCAAGAAGTACAAGACCGGCGTCATGGACGATCCGGAGCTTGCGGACCGGCTGCATCAGTCCGGCGCGCAGTTCTCGCAGGATATCAAGGAGGAGACCAGCCCGATTGTCAGCTTCTTCCTCGCCTGGATTCTGCCTCTGATCATCTTCTTTGCCATCGGGCAGTATTTCTCGAAGAAGCTCATGGAAAAGGGCGTCGGCGGCAACTCAATGATGTTCGGCATGGGCGGCAATCAGGCGAAGATCTACGTGCCGTCGTCCGAGGGCATCCACTTCAAGGATGTCGCGGGCGAGGACGAGGCAAAGGAGAACCTCGCCGAGATCGTCGACTACCTGCATAACCCGCAGAAATACACCGGCATCGGCGCGCAGATGCCGAAGGGCGTCCTGCTCGTCGGGCCTCCGGGCACAGGCAAGACCATGCTCGCGAAGGCCGTCGCCGGCGAGGCGGATGTGCCGTTCTTCTCGATCGCCGGTTCGGAATTCGTCGAGATGTTCGTCGGCATGGGCGCGTCGAAGGTGCGCGACCTGTTCAAGCAGGCGAAAGAAAAGGCGCCGTGCATCGTGTTCATCGATGAGATCGATGCCATCGGGCAGAAGCGCAACGGCGCGTCGATGGGCAACGACGAGCGCGAGCAGACGCTGAACCAGCTGTTGACGGAAATGGACGGCTTCGAGGGCAATACCGGCGTCATCATCCTCGCCGCGACGAATAGGCCGGAGTCGCTCGACCCGGCGCTGCTGCGTCCGGGCCGTTTCGACCGCCGCGTGCCGGTCGAGCTGCCGGATCTCAAGGGCCGCGAGGAAATCCTCGCTGTCCACGCGAAGAAGGTCAAGCTCGCGGACGACGTCGATTTCCATACGGTCGCGCGCATGGCGGCCGGCGCATCGGGCGCGGAGCTCGCGAACATCATCAACGAGGGCGCATTGCGCGCCGTGCGTTCGGGCCGCAGCCTCGTCACCGAGGCGGATCTCGAGGAGAGCGTCGAGGTCGTCATCGCGGGCTATCAGAAGAAGAACGCGATCCTGTCCGACCAGGAGAAGCATACGGTCGCGTACCACGAGATCGGGCACGCGCTCGTCGCGGCCCTGCAGTCCCATTCCGCGCCGGTGCAGAAGATCACGATCATCCCGCGCACGAGCGGCGCGCTCGGCTACACGATGCAGGTCGAGCAGAAGGATAAATACATCCTGTCGAAAGAGGAACTCGAGAACAAGATTGCGACGTTCACGGGCGGCCGCGCGGCCGAGGAAGTCAAGTTCGGGCAGGTATCGACGGGCGCGGCAAACGACATCGAGCAGGCGACGAAGCTCGCGCGCGCGATGATCACGCGCTACGGCATGAGCGACGACTTCGACATGGTCGCGATGGAGACCATCACGAACAAATACCTCGGCGGCGATGCAAGCCTCGCTTGCTCGGCGGCGACGCAGGAACGCATCGACAAACAGGTTGTCGAACTCGTGCGCAAGCAGCACGAGAAGGCCAAGCAGCTGCTCGAAGAAAACAAGGACACGCTCGACAAGCTCGCCGCGTACCTCTATGAGAAGGAGACCATCACCGGTGCGGAATTCATGCATATCCTGAAAGGCGAGGATCCGGAGGAGCAGGTAGAGCTTGCGGATACGGCAGAAACGGACGAGAAATCTCAGACCTTGAACTTAGAATAACGGAATACTGAGACTTAAGTTTCAATTGGAAAACGTCGATATACTGGTAGATGACGGAATAAGGAAAATCCTCTGAATCAAAATCCGCGATAAAGTAACAGAAGGAATCGAAAGAAAAGGGAGGTGTGGCAGCGCAAAGGATATGCGCTGCCTTTGCCTTATGAGTATGGTTGTACAGAACAACAGCAGTGCGATGCTGGCCCTCGGCCAGCTCAAGAAGAACGATACGTCGCTCTCCAAGCAGCTGAAGAAAGTCTCATCCGGCATGAAGATCAACTCCGCTGGAGACGGTGCGTCCGAATACTCGATTTCCGAGAAGATGCGCGTCCGCATCCGTGCACTGGATCAGGATCACGATAATGTCAGCAAAGGTGCAGATATGCTGCGCCTCGCGGAGGGTGGCATCCAGAGCCAGATCAACATCCTGCGCACCATCAAGGAGAAAGTCATCGATGCGCATAATGACACGAATACCGAGGCGGACCGCGCGACCATCCAGAAGGAAATCAACCAAGGATGGGATCAGATCCAGGACATCGCAACGGATACAAGCTACAATGACCGAAGAGTGTTGCTGGAAGGGAATACGGTCGTGGATACGATCAAGAGCTGGAATGTCCTCGATCATGTCACGCTCGCACCAGACAGCGAGATGGAAGGCCTGCTGACCTATAAACAGCATGAGACCAGCCTGATCGACACGCTCGACGGGCAGCAAGGGCCGTTCGATACCTTCAACGACTGGCAGGAAACCGTACCGGCGTCTGCAACCTCGACCATGACCACGATGGGCATTTCCTCGACGACGGCATTGACCGGCTACGCAGCGGGCACGCCGAATACCATAACGGTTGATTTATCTCAGGCTTATAGCAATACAAATGTTCCGTCCAATCTCGACAATGTCGGGTTCTCCATTCCAAGTTACATGCGATATGTCTTGACAACCGATACTTCTAGGAACTATAAGAATATAGATGGTGAAATCAATATTGCTAGCTGCACCAGTCTGGCGGATGTAGCGAAGGCAATTGCCGGCCGTTCGTATTCTGGTGTCAAGGCGACGGCTTCAGGAACGACCGTGACATTCACGACATCGAGCACGGGTGCGTCGACGAACAGCACAACTGTAGCCGGCTTCACGGTTCCAGCAAGTACCGAGCAGGTAGGAGGAAGCCCAGCAACCGATGCAATACCGGCATCACCTGCCGCATCTGCGACGAACGTGCTTGGTGGAATCAAACTATCTGGCGGCATTGATGAATCTGGTACTCCGGGTGTTACGGATTTGCCCTATACCGCAGGCAAGGAAGCAACGGGGTCTTGGAATATCAGCAGTGTGCCATCTGGTTCTGGCATAAAGTTCACTACGGGGGGGTATACGTACTTTCTGCGCTTCGAGGACGGAACCAGCGGTTTTCAGTATGATTCAAAAACGAGAATCTATACTGTTGGGAAGGATGCGGTTTCGACTCAATCCTTTGGTGATGGGAATACGGGTGTGACTTTTTCCGTAAATCACGGTACATTAAATATAAAATCGAGAAATGCAGCATATGGTGCAACATCGGCGAGACAATTTTCTGTTGTGGACGGCTTTGGTGTGGGTGAAGCTAGGGCAGCACAACCAGCACAGCCAGCTGTGCCGGCTACGACGGTTACGTACACTGGGGTAGCAGCACTTGGCGCGAATACGATTACGAACCATCAGACGGGCACAGATTACACGCCGTCGCAGTTCACGATGGATCTGACGGCATACGATACGACGGATTCTAAGACCCTCGAGGATTTCATCTCCGGTCTTGCAGGGAAAGGACTCATCCTTTCGGATTCTTCCAGCGGTGTCGAGTTCATCGACAGTGAGGACAAGAACGACGGCCTGTCGGGCGAGAAATCTCTCTACAAACTAAACAACAATTCAAGTGTCAATTATGCGCTGAATCTTTCTCCAGCCATCAATACGTACCAGCAGATCGACCTGGCATCCCTCCGCAGCACGGTAGCGGGGGGCACAACGATTGCCAAGGCTTTCGCCAATATGATGAATGGACAGCTCGGTTCGGCAAAGATTGTCTACGATGCGACCGATACGAGCAAGGTTACCGGAATCAAGGTATTCGGTATGCAGAATACCGAGTTGCGGGTTTCGGAAGGTGAGTTGCGGCATTATGACTTGGACTTTGCCTCGTGGATAAAGGATCACCCCGATATAAAGATACCGGCGGATCTGGAGGGCAGGGGATTCCGCACCTATTGCGCGACTGACTCCTCGCAGTGGTTCAACTTCGAGTTCATCAACGGCATGGAGGACATGGACAGCAAGCCGCTTTCCGGCAAGGATGGCTCGACGGCGGTGAAGGACGATATCAAGACCATCTTGATCAATGTCGAGAACGTCACGGATGCAACGTCGCTCGTCAAGGCCATCTACAATCAGGCGCAACCGGTATTGACCGGCAGCGACAAGCGCTTCAATCATCTGATGCGTCTGGCCGGCGATCCGGAAAACGGGATCTTGCGCATTTACGATGACCGCCGTTTCCCTGTCAGCACCTATCCGGACTATCAGACAAAGGGCGCGAAGATCGGCACAGGTATCATGGATAATGTCGTCCTGAGCCGGCGCAAGGTCTATTCGGATGACCTCGTGATCCAGGATACCGACCATTCGAGCCAGAACATCCATATCAAGATTCCGCGCACGACGCTGGACCATATTCTCGGTTATAATGTCGGTACAAGACAGCCGTCGGACTACAACGTGCTGACGAAGGAAAACCGCGAGATGCTGCTCGGCGTGCCGCCGAAGGAAGGAACGCTCGACCACGGCCTGAACTATCTGATCGATGCGAACACGATCATCGGCGCGCAGATCAACCGCATGGACAATTCCGGGCAGAATATCACGACTGCCTCGGAGAATACGACAGCCAGCGAGTCGGTGATCCGCGATGCGGATATGGCAAAGGAAATGACGGGGTATGTGCGGAGCAATATCCTCGCGCAGACCGCGCAGAGCATGCTCGCGCAGGCGAATCAGAACGCGGGCTCGGTGCTGAGTCTGCTTGGCGGGCAGTAAAAAGCAAGGATAGGGCAGGCATGAAGGCCTGCATGAAATAGCATAAGAAGGGAATGGAATCCCCATGGCAATGGTCGTCAAGAACAACGTAACAGCGCAGCTCGTGCTCGGTGAGCTGAACAAGAATACGAACAAGCTCGGGAAAGACCTGAAGAAGGTCTCGACCGGCATGAAGATCAACTCGGCCGAGGATGATGCGTCCGGCTACTCGATATCCGAACGCATGCGCGTGCAGATTCGCGGGCTGGATCAGGACAACCAGAACGCACAGAACGCGGGCAGTCTGCTCAAGACCGCAGAGGGCGCAGTCTCGTCGACGATTGATGTGCTGAAGACAATGAAGGAAAAGGCCATCAACGCAGCAAATGATACGAATACGGACGCTGACCGCGCGACAATCCAGAAGGAGCTGGATCAGTCCATCGACCAGCTCGACGATAACGCGGGCGTGACATTCAATGGCAAGACATTGTTCGACGGGGCGGCCGACTACTCGGAGAATGCCCAGCAGACCATCGTCAAGGCGCTGAATAGCGAGTGGATGGATAGTGCTCTCCAACTGGTCAAAGATACATATGGTATCTCGTTTGACACAGGAAGTCCTTCAGTGAAAAATATTGATTTGCAATTTAAGCGGACGGGGGGTAGTGATCTTGCCTCTGTAACATCGACGAGCCTCGGTGGAACGACAGTTGGATTAACGCTCAATGTCAATCTCGACTATTATGAGAAACTCAACTTGACTGACCCGAACGGCAGTACGAGATCAGCTGGAGCTGGGTATCTTGACCGTACGCTCGCTCATGAGTTCACACACGCTGTTATGTCGGCCAATATTCAAGGTTTTTTGAATATGCCGTTATATATCGTTGAGGGGGCAGCAGAATATACGCATGGAATCGATGATCAGCGTATCGTTGCACTCAGTAATCTGACGGCATCGATAATCACAACGGAATTTGGGAGTGGCCCAAACGGTAGCGGTGGTGAAAAGCCTTATGCGGTGGGATATGCTTTCCTGCATTACCTCAATGCGCACGGCGGGCAGGACAGCGGCACGACGCCGATGAAGCGCTTCATGCGCGTGCTTGCGGAGCAGGGGGGCAATGCGCTTGACGCGGCGGTATCTGCGGCAACCAAGGGGACATTCTCCACGGCGAAAGAAGCGCAGACCGCGATGCTCGCGGATCTCAATGCGACGACGGCGAGCGGCGGCACGATCCAGGACTTCTACAAGAAATACACGGACATCGATATGACGAACAAGCGCGATACGGGTTCAGCCACAGGCTCGAAATCCGGCCACGGTGACGAAGAGAATGCGCAGAACATCGTGCTCGAGGGCCGTTCGACGAAATTCTGGTGGTATCCGAGCAGCAATTCGACGACCATCGATGGGCTCACGATTGACTGGGGCGATTTCGAGCGGCCGCATGTGCAGGATGCCGGCTTCAAATTCCAGATTGGCACGAAGGCCAATCAGAACATCCACGCGATATTCTCCGATATCCACGCCGACGCGCTCGGGCTGCAGGACAGCAATGGCAAGAAACTCAGCGTCGCGACGCGCCCGGACGCCAAGCGCGCGCTGACCATCCTCGACCGCTCCCTGCAGAAAGCGCTCGATCAGGCGACGACCATCGGCGCGCTCGAGAGCCGGCTCGACTACACGCGCAGCAACCTGACGACCGCGAGCGAGAACGTGCAGAGCGCCGAGTCAACCATCCGCGACGCCGATATGGCCAAAGAAATGACCGCCTACACCAAAGACAACGTGCTCTCACAGGCCTCCCAATCCATGCTCGCTCAGGCTAACCAGAACCTCGGCAGCGTCCTTTCCCTGTTGCAGTAAAAATATTATTATACTTAATTCGTTTTGACTACCAGTATTTCATGATATAAATGCGATGAAATACTAAGGATAACCTGAAAATCTATTTTGATTGACATGAGAACTAAAATTCTGTATAATCTATGTTATAAGAAATCATCATTTTATAACGGAGGGCAAAAATATGAAAAAGCCTATACAGATTATATGGATTTTCTCCATGATAATGATGGGATTGATATCCGTATGTTCAGCGACACCGAAACAATACCCGACAGTGAGCATTGAGGAAATTACATTAGGAGGAATTTCCATCGGTTCCAAGCAGTCCTATGTGCGCAGTGTGTATGGTGAGCCGACAGAAGTAGAGCGTTCCAATCATTCCGGCCCATTCGGTGTAACGAGCAAGTGGGTTTATGGCGATTCCTTTATTTTACATTTCGCTTCAGATGGCTGGGTGTATGCGATGGAGACCACTGCAAATAATGGAATTAAGACGAAGTCTGGATTTGCCGTCGGGCAGAATATTTCCCGTGTGTTAAATTATTTTGGCGATGCTGTTGAGCATAATGGCTCATATTATACAGTTCGAGCAAATTTTTATACGTCTATGTCATTTAAAACAGATTATCGAGGTAAGATTATAGGTATATCCTGTGCGACTGCACCATGATAAGATAAATCATTGATCATTGAAATGCCGGCTTCCGATACTTGAAGGGAGTCGGCATTTTTTGTATACTAGAACTATCTTTTTACAAAAAATTTACAGAAGCAACGTGCCAGAAAGGCGGGATCAGGATGATTTTTGAAGCAAAGCTGCGGGATGGTGTGATTTTCGGTGACCGGGAGAACGCAGAGTATGTGTACCTGCCAGCGAGCGAGGTCGGCTCTGCTCGTCCCCTGTGCCTATACGAATATGAGGGAAACCGTGAGGATGTCTCGATGGAGGAAGCATTGCGTCTGATCCGCGTGCGGAGCTTGCGACCGACGAAGCACCCTTTGCTTGGGAATAACGCATTTTGAGTTGGCAGAATAGAAACCAGAAAGGAACGTGGATGGCTTGGCAGAAATTTCCATCGGTGAGATGATATTGCGGCTTGTGCTTGCGTGCATGCTCGGCGGCGCTATCGGTTACGAGCGGCAGGCGCGGCGCAAGTCGGCGGGCCTGCGGACGAATCTGCTCGTCTGTCTCGGTTCCTGCCTGATCATGATCCTGTCGCAGGAACTCTATCTCGAAGTCGAGGGGCACACAAATGCGGATCCGGCCCGTCTCGCCGCTCAAGTTGTCTCTGGTATCGGCTTTCTCGGCGCTGGCGCCATCATGAAAGAGGGCGTCAACGTCACGGGGCTTACGACAGCGGCCTGCCTATGGGTTGTTGCGGGCGTCGGCCTTGCGGTCGGTGCGGGTGCCTACATCGGCGCGCTCTTGACGACGGCGCTGGTTGTATTGACGCTCGGCGCGCTCTCGAGGCTCGACGAATGGGTCGTGCACGAGAGTCATATTGATCTGCATATTTATACGGTCGACCGTCCCGGCCAGCTTCTCGCCATTAGCACGGCGCTCGATGACCTCGGGCTGAAGGTACGCGACGTCAAGATCCACGAAGACGAGACAGGGCGCCGTGATGACGATGGGAACAAATACATCACGATGGAACTGGATATCTACAACAAGATGGTTGTCAAGAGCATCGTCATCGCGGACGCAATCCGGAAGATTGAAGGCGTGCGCCGCGTAGCGGTCAGCTGAAACACTCGAAGAAAGAAACACGATGGAAAAACAGAAGGTCTATGTGATACGCGGCATCCCGATCCTTGCGACGCGGAAGCGCGTGAAGAATCTGAGCCTGCGGATCCGGAAAGATGACGGACAGGTGCTCGCATCGATTCCCTTGCGCATGCCGGAAGATATGGCGCGCGACTTCTTTGAGAGCCGCGCAGGCTGGCTTCTTGCGCACCAGAAGGCAGTCAAGGAACAGGCAAACCAGCGAAAGACCGTGACTCCGCAGCAATTTACGAGCGGTGAGTCATTGATGCTGTGGGGGACAAGGCGGGAGCTTCTTGTCCATGTGTTTCCAGCAGAATCTGGAAGGAAAAGGACTTTCCGGATCCAGGATAACCGCATTGAAGCCGCAGTACCGGAATCGTGGACGGTTGAAGAGCGTCGGGCGTTTTTCATGGAGAATCTGGCTGAGGAGCTCAAACGTGAGATGAAACGGACAATTCCGGTCATCGAAGGATTGACCGGCCTGCACGCCGCAAAATGGACGATACGGCCGATGAAGACACGCTGGGGCAGCTGCACGATGCCGGCTCGGACCATCCGCATCAATTACGAGCTCGTGAAATATCCGAAGGAATGCCTGCATGGGGTCATCCTGCACGAACTCCTGCATATCGTCGAGCGGTACCACAACGCACATTTCTATGCGCTCATGGCGAAATACATGCCGGATTGGCGCGCGGCGCGGGAGAACTTAAAGATCTAGAGCGCAGTTTCGTACCTCCGGTGCCTTCTGTGGCAGTCATTACGCTGGATAGCACTATTTGCCGTTTATCTCGAACGCGAAGGGGGCTCCTATGGCAAGGAATGGAGCGTTGACGATTTTGCGTTAAGAAGGCAAATTTTTGCCGACACACCCCGTGAAAACTTCTGTCGTTCAAACGTAGTGCGTTTCAGAAGGTTTCACGGTTTATTTTGGGCAAAAATTTGTCTTTAGCAAAACGTCACAGCGGAATGACTGCCATAGGAGCCCCAGAAGGTATATGCTCTCCAGCGCTATCCAAATTTATTTCTTGTGGCGGATGGTGCGGTATAGGAGGTAGAGGTGCGCGAGGAAGAAGAACGCGAGGCCGATGACGATGAGGCCGGCCATGACGGGGCGGGAGGTGTGCTGCCAGGCGTCGGGGGAGAAGGTCGCGGCGCCGGCGAAGTTGATGAGCACGAGGTAGAAGAACGCCTTTGCGATATGCATGGATTGGATCTTGCCGAGGCGCTTCAGCGAGACGGCGAACATGCTGTAGCCGAACGTCTGCCCGGCCACGTAGGCAAGCAGCTGGCTGACGGTCCAGAGAAAAGTCATGATGATGCTCCTTTGATCTGCGCGAGGAATGAGGAAAATCCTTCCGCGTCAATCAGGTTGGGAATCTTCGGTTCGTAGAGCCTGCCGGAAAAGCCCTCGTGCGGCAATGGGATGAAGCGCGCCGTTTCCGGCAGGATCGGCGCGTACATCGGATCGCCGATGATATCCCCTGCCTGTTCGAAGAGCGGCTGCAGGTCTTTCTCGTCCGTCGCGCGGACGGTATCCATCCGCAGAATGGGATTTTCCGTCTCCATCGGGATGACGCAGGTATAGTGACGGTTGGTTTCGCGCTCGAGCGCGTAGGCGAGCGACTGCGCGTAGACGCTTTCGCCGATCAGGATTCCGGCGTCCTCGAATGCGTCATAGGGCGAGTATTCGAGGTACATGGCGCGCGTGTGGCCCGTTTCCGCGGTTTCGCGGAGCAACTCTGCGAGCTCATGCTGGATCGGAGAAATCGGCGTACCGATGACATACGGGATGCCGATTTCTTCCTGCAGGATGCGTGCGGCGCCGAGGCCGCCGTAGGACAGAACGAGGTTGACGTCGGCGGACGGGGCGCTTTCGATGCTCTCGAGCGTCGTGTTCAGGCTCCAGCAGCTCTGCACGGCAAAGCCCTCGCGCGTGAGCCAGTCGCGGATGGATGCGTCGCTGCCGTTGATGGAGTAGTCCTGCGGCGTGATGCCGAGCAGGTTGACAGTCACCTTGTGCGGCGCAGGATTTTTTGGGGGCAATGGCGTTTCGCGCGGCCAGTCGGGTGCTGTTCCCGTGACGTGGCGCGCAAGCTTTTCCATCGCGAAATAGATGCCGCGCTCATAGTAATGCATGCTGTTCGTCGGCAAAGTGAAGGTGGGGACGCCCGTCTTTTCCGCTACAATCTTTGCGAGGGCCTTCATATCGGTCGAGATCAGGAAGGCAATCTGCGACGGGATCAGGCAGACAAAGCGCGGCTGCTGCTGGCGCACGGTCTCGATGACGTCGTGCAGGAACCGTTCGTCGCGGCCGAGCACGGCGTCCTGCTCGTTGAGCGCGGAGACGTAGATCATCGAGTCCTGCGTGTACCAGCGCGGTTCGTCATGCGTCGTGTAGGTCGAGTTGCAGCCGGACGGGTCGTGGATGACGACCATGCCGCCGAGCTCGAAAAACGTGGAGCAGACGCCGAAGGTATCGGCGGAATAGGTGGAAATGATGCGCGCGGTCTGGTTCAGCATAGGCAGCATGGGCCTCCTAACCCCTTCGTACGGATATTTTCCTCAATGGGCTTTTCGTGCAGGAATGCGTCCGTCATCTGTCCGGCGAGCTTTTCGATGCCGGTGAAGCCGTAGAGCCCGTTGCCCTCGATGAGGTTGACGAAATGCTTCGTCTGGTTGAAATAGGCCGCTTTCTGCCCGATGGCGAGGAGCGGCCCTTTTCCGGTGCCGCGGCGCATGAGGCGCATATCCGGATTCTTCGTCGCCCAAAGCTCGATATCCCCGGCGTTTTCCTGCAGCCAGCGGAAATCGTCCGCATCATCCGGCATGCAGCTGTCCGCATAGATTTTTGCGACATGGAAGCCGGATTCGACAAGCAGGCGCGCGAGGGAGAACGGGCGGAACACGGCGGCGTAGTCGATGGCGACGGGGGTATCCCCGATGACGGCTTTCGCCCGGGCAAGCGCCTGTTTTGCGCGGCCGATGGAATCGCTCCAGTCGGAGGCGGGGAAATGCATAGCCCGGCAGACGGCGTTCAGGGAATCCTTTATCTCCGGGAAACGCCATGGCTGCCCGATATAGAGCGCGGTTGCGCCGCGCCGTTTCGCGTCGTTCTCAGCCGCGGGGCCGCCGAACGGGTTGTACCAGAGGTCGAGGGAGCCTTCGCCCATTTCGAGGAATTCGTCGTAAGTCCGGCAGGTCGTCATGTCGCGCAAGATCCAACCGTTATCCGAAAAAAGGTGGACGAGCTCGGAGTCCGGGTCGGTCGGGAGATTCGAGCCAAGGATATTCGCGGCCTTCGGGTTCAGCGGGCGAGGCCGGAGCTGCCGGTAGATCTCGCGGCGTTCGCGCTGCTCCGGCGTGATGCTGCGCGTCTGGCGGATCGGATCCATGAAGCATTCGAGGAAATCGATCTGAGGCCAGCGTTCGCGCAGGACGCGGTAGACATAGTGGAAATTGACGCCGAGGAAATGGTGCACGCAGGCAGGGAACACGAAGACGGCGCGCGGGAGCTTCGGCAGGCGCGCGAGGATATCCGAGATCCCCTCGATTAGGAAGGCCTCGTTGTCTTTGTCGACGAGGTCTTCCTCATGGATCTCGATGGTCGAGAAGCGGTCCATCGCGCCCATTTCGGCGGCGGTCAATACGACGCCGCGCACGCAGCCCGATGCGCAGATATAGATCTGGTGCGATTCCGGGAGCTGCATGCCGGTGTGGACGATGTTCCATGTGCCGCGTGCCGGCGGCGAGAATTCAAGCGTCGTGGGAAAGAGTGCCGGGTACTGTGCGTCTTTCAGCAATTTGCAGGCCGCCGAAGGGCGGCCGTTGATTTTCTGAAGCAAAAAGCAACCTTCTTTCTGCTGGCTGATCGTGTCTGCTCATCCGGGGAGCGCTGAGCGCGGGACTATGTGCCGTGTTTTGTCCTGCTGTCAGCAGATGCGCGGCAGCAACTCGCCTGTCGGCTCCGGCAGCATGGTTTCGGTGCCAATTTCCGTCTCGACGATGACGCGGCCCGCATTTTCCGCGGTCACCTCACCGATGATGGCGGCGTTCTCGCCATAGGTCTGCTTCTGCAGCACAGATACCAATGCCGGGGCGATGGCCTTCGGCGCAAAAACGACGAGGCGTCCCTCGCAGGCGAGGTAGAGCGGATTCAGGCCGAGCATGCCGCAGACGCCCTTCACCGCGGGCTGTACGGGAATGCTGGGTTCCTGCAGGCGGATGCCGACGCCACTTTCCTCTGCAATCTCGTAGAGCACGGTGCCGACGCCGCCGCGCGTCGCGTCGCGCAGCACGTGGATATCGCCGCGGTCAGCGTCCAGCAGGGAATCCGCAGCCTCGAACATCGCCTCAACGAGGCTCCAGAGCGGCGCGCAGTCGCTCGTGACATCGGCCTCGATCTCGAAATCGTCGCGGGCGAGCAGGATGGCGCAGCCATGGCGTCCGATATCGCCGGTCACGATGACGGCGTCGCCGGCCGACGCGCGGTTCCCCGCCGGATGCGCGTCGGGCAGCACCTCGCCGATGCCGGTAGTCGTCAGGAAAACGTGGTCGACCTGGCCACGGCCTGCGACCTTCGTGTCACCGGCGACGATGCGGACGCCGGCTTCCTTGGCGGTCTGTTCCATGGATGCTGCAATCGTCTCGAGATCTGCGAGCGGGCAGCCCTCCTCAATCTGGATGGCGCAGGAGAGGTAGAGCGGGCGAGCGCCCATGCAGGAAAGGTCGTTGACGGTGCCGCAGATCGACAGCTTGCCGATATTCCCACCGGGGTACTGCCACGGCGAGACGATGAAGCCGTCCGTCGTGAACGCGGTTTTCTTGCCGCCGAGCGGCAGGATGGCGGCGTCATCCGCCGTGAATTCCGGATTCTTGAAATGGCGCGCGAAGACCTGCTCGATGAGTTCGCGGGTCTTCCGGCCGCCGGCACCGTGTGCGAGCGTGATGCGTGCGTTCTGCGCGTTTTGATCAAAGGCTGTCATCAGATGATCCCTCCATATTGATACCAGGCCGAGCAGGCTCCCTCATGCGACACCATGCAGGCACCGGTTGGATGTTCCGGCGTGCAGGCTTTGCCGAAAAGCGGGCAGTCGGGCGGCGTGCATTTCCCTTGCAGGATCTCGCCGCAGCGGCAGGCAGGGTTCGCGCGTCCCTCCATTGCGGGAACTTCGTATTTCTTGCGCGCATCAAAGGCCGCGTAGGACTCGCGCAGCTGCATGCCGCTTGCGGGGATTACGCCGAGCCCGCGCCATTCCGCGTCACAGGGCTCCATGAGCGCCGCAACGAGCTTTTTCGCGGCAGGGCTGCCCTCGGGGCGCACGACGCGCGGATAGGCATTGACGAAGAACGGTTTGCCCGCACGCATTTTCTCGATGATGACGGCGAGGGCGGTCAGGATTTCCTTTGCTGTGAAGCCCGTGACCACGCCGGAGGCGATGCCGCGTTTCGCGAGGTCTTCCGGTATGCCCGTCCCGTCGATCGCGCAGACATGGCCCGGATACAGATAGGCGTCGCAGGCGTCTGCCATCGCGAGATAGGCGCCGGGCATGGTCTTGTTCGCCGTGAGCAGGGAGAAATTCGTGAGTCCTGCGGCCTTCGCGCGCTGGACGGCAAGACAGGCGCCCGGCGTCGTCGTCTCGAAGCCGACGGACAGGAAAACGACTTCCTCGTCCGGATGTTCGGCGGCGTATTTCTCCGCGTCGAGCTGCGTGTAGACGACCTGCACTTTTGCGCCGCGGCTGCGGGCGTCGGCGAGGTTCATGCGGGTGCCGGGTACGCGCATGAGGTCGCCGAAGGTCGTGATGGTCACGTGCCTTTTGAGCGCGAGGAACAGGGCCTCGTCCATGAAAGAGGTCGGCGTCACGCAGACCGGGCAGCCCGGGCCGGAGATCAGTTCGATGTTTTCCGGCAGGAGCTTCCGGATGCCGAGCCGGAAAATCTCATGCGTATGCGTGCCGCAGACCTCCATGATGCGGAGTTTCGGCCCGTCGTATCCCGTGACGATGTCGCGGATTTTTTTCTGTTCTGAGTCCAACGGAAATCCTTCCTTTATCTGTTTTTGTAGTTAGTCGAGTCCCTGCATGACGCGTTTAGATTCGCTCGCGTCGTCGCTCGTGATCTTCGCGATGGCGATGCCGGCGTGCACCATGACGTAGTCGCCGGGATCTACATCGTCGAGAAGCTCTGCCGAGACTTCCCGGCGTGCGCCCGACGCGTCGACAAGCGCCGTGCCGTCCTGAATCTTCACTACTTTTGCTGGTAATCCTACACACATAGTTTACGTTTCTCCTTTTTACATTTACACGTGATCAGCTAGAATCAACTGCAGTAATCCATCCGCTTCGTTTTACTCGGCAATTCTCCTGTCAGGAGCGGGATAAATGCGTGTTTTTTCATAAGTCGACCGCGGGTTCTGAACGCGATGGAGGGGGACGGTCGTATACCATAAATGGAGCGTTGGCGATTTTGCGTGAAGAAGCAATTTTTTTGCCGACACACCCCGTGAAAACTTCTGTCGTTCAAGCGAAGCGTGTTTAAGAAGGTTTCACGTTTGATTCTATGGCAAAAAAATTGCTTTAGCAAAACGCCTCAGCGGAATGTTGGTATACGACCATCCCCATTGCCAAAGTATCGCCGCGGCGATGCTCTCAATATTTTTTCGCCATGGCATAGACGGCTTGGCCTAGGGCGATGCCGCCGTCGTTCGGGGCGATGAGGTGGTGGCGGAGGACGGTGAAGCCGTCCTTTTTGAGTGCCTCAATCGTGAGCTCGAGGAGCAGGGTGTTCTGGAACACGCCGCCGGAGAGCGCAACGGTTTTGAGCCCCGTCTGTTTGTGTGCCTCACGGCAGCCCGCGGCGATGAGCGCGGCGAGCCCGGCATGGAACGCATAGGCGAGTGCGTCAGGGTCTTCGCCCTCGAGCCGCTTTTCCGCGAGGCGCTCAAAAAGCCGATCGGTCCGCAGCTGGAATGGGCCTCCATCCACGGCCTTTATCGGCTCCATAGTGGAGAGGGCCGCAGCGCCCTTGCTCCTGCCGCGCTCAGCCGCGTATTGCAGGAACATCGCGGCCTCCCCCTCGAAGGTCGAGGCCTGCCGGATGCCGAGCAGCGCGGAGACCGCGTCGAACAGGCGTCCGGCACTCGTACTCGTGATGGCGTTGACATGGTGCGTGAGCATGAAGAGCTGGGCTTTCAGCATGTCTTCCCCGCAGAGGTGGAGCTTCCGGGCGAGTTCAGCCGTCCGCTCTGCGCTGCCGGTGCAGAGGTAGAGCATGGAGACGGCGTTCCGCCAGCCTTCGATGGAGGATTTGTCGCCGCCGGCCTGCGGGAACGGCGTGATGCTGCCGAGCCGCGTAAAGCCATCGTAGCGGGTATCGAGGATCTCGCCGCCCCAGATCGTGCCGTCGCTGCCGTACCCCGTGCCGTCGAACGATACGCCGATGACGCGGCCGTCTGGCGGTACGTCGTTTTCCGCCATGCAGGACAGGATATGCGCGGCGTGATGCTGGATGGTGACGAGCGGCACGCCAAGCTGTTTTGCGATTTCGCGGGCGGCGGTCACGCTGTTATAGCGCGGGTGCTCGTCGCAGACGACGACGTCCGGCCGGGTCTCGAGCAGTTCGAGCAGCCGCGCCGTCGTTTCGCGCAGGGCCTGTAAGGTGCGCAGGTCGCTGAGGTCGCCGACGTAGGGGGATGGATAGAGTAGCGGGCCGCAGCCGACGCAGAACGTGTTCTTGAGTTCACCGCCGATAGCGAGCACCGCGCCCGTTTTCTTCTCCCAATCGCCCGAGAGCATGATCGGGAGCGGCGCCCAGCCGCGGCTGCGGCGGATCATATACGGCGCGCCGCCGAAATAATCCATGACCGTGTCATCAGCGCGGATGCGGATCTTGCGGTTATGCGAGAGCATGAGATCCGAGAAGCCGGCGAGCGAGGCGAGCGCGTCCTCGTCGCTGCGGCAGATCGGGGCGCCGGATGGGTTGCCGCTCGTCATGACGAGCGCATCGGGCATGTCGGGCTGCAGGTCGTCCGGATAGTCAAAGAGCAGCATCTGCACGGGATTGTAGGGCAGCATGACGCCGATTTTCGGGTTTCCGGGAGCGACGGATGGGGCGAGCGTTTCTCCTGCGCGTTTCCGGAGCAGCAGGATCGGCTTCTGATGGCCGGTCAGGAGTTCTTCCTGGCCAGGCTCGAGCGTGCAGTTTTTCCGGACGGTTTCCATATCGCGGAGCATGACCGCGAACGGCTTGACCGGGCGGAATTTCTTTTTCCGCAGGCGGGAGACCGCCGTTTCATTATGCGCGTCACAGGCGAGATGGAAGCCGCCGATGCCTTTGATGGCGACGATCTTCCCGTCCGCGAGGGCCTTGCGCGCCGTATAGATGGCGTCTTTGCCACGGGACGCTGCGTGCTCGATGCCCGGCCCGTCTCCGATGATATACACCTCCGGGCCGCAGTCGTTGCAGCAGACGGGCTGCGCGTCGTAGCGCCGGCTTTCCGGATCCGTGTATTCCGCGTGGCAGGCATCGCACATCGGAAATTCCTTCATGCTCGTGCGCTCGCGGTCGTAGGGCATAGCGTCGAGGATCGTGAGCCGCGGGCCACATGCCGTGCAGTTGATGAACGGGTGCAGGTAGCGGCGGTCGTGCGGGTCGTAGAGCTCCGCGCGGCATTTGTCGCAGGTCGCGATGTCCGGCGACACGAAGATATTCCCGGTCTCATGCTCGCTTTCGATGATGGAGAATGCGGAAAAGGGCGCGTGCTCGCAGGGGTGCGAGTCGATCTTCAGGATGACCGAGCGCTCGGGTGCCTCGGCCTTGAGTCCATGGAAAAAGGCCCGGCAGGCGGTTTCGCTGCCCTGCGCGTAGATCTCGACATAGGATCCCTTGTTGGCGACGGAGCCTTTGATCTGATGCTTTGCGGCGAGCCGGTCGACGAACGGCCGGAACCCGACGCCCTGGACGATGCCGTAGACTTTGCTATGATAAACAGACATAAGATACCTTTCGTTTCTGAAAGTCCGCTGTCAGCGGCGGGATGGGCTGCCGCTTGCTGCAAAATGCGGGCTGTCGATGTAGACGCCTCCGTAATCCGGCAGCGCGCGGCGGAAAATCGGGTCGCCGAGGATCAGGTCGAACTGCTGCTCCATGACGTATGCGGCAAACGCCTCCTCGTCATCGAAGACTTTGTCCTGCGGCACGGCGTATGCTGGGATCTGCAGGAAGAACGTGCCGCAGGTGATGTCCGAGCCAGGCAGCATCTGCCGGATATTTTCACGCATCGTATTCGCCTTGAACTGCTGACTGATGATCAGGATTTTCTTCGGACTCAGCGGCAGGACGGTCTGCGGGCCTTCGTTCGGCAGCAGGGGCAGGCGGACCGTGAATGGCGTGCCGAACTGCTTCTGCGCCCATTCCGCCGCGGCGAGACCGGACGGCGCGATGACGAGGTTTTCCGTGTTTTCGCCGGCGTCCTGCCAGCCCGCGAGGGAGCGGTCGATGCCGTAGATGCGCACTTCGTCGTATCCGTCCGCGAGCAGGCAGCGGCGAAGCGTATTGCCCGTGCGGATATGCAGGTCGAAGGGCGAGGCACCGAATACGCCGAGAATCTTTTCCCCGGCAGATGGTTTTTTCTCCGTATCGGCGAAGCGCTGCAGCATGGCGAGGTACGCCTTTTGGATGCCGTCGTCGTAGAGCCGGACGCCGTTAGTCGGAACCGCAATGCACGGGATGCCGAGCTGCTTCTCGGCCATGCGCGTGAGTGCGCGGAAATCCGTGCCGATGACGGCCGGGACCGGCGTGCCAATCAGTACGGCAAAGCGCGGATGGATGGCGTCTGCAGCGCGCTTCATCTTCGCGATGAGCCTTTCATCGCGGCCGAGGATGGCGTCCATGTCGCGGAGACCCGCAGAGAACACGGCCGCACGGCGAAGCGTCGGGAGCTTCCAGCGCGGCTCGTCGAAGCCGCAGATATTGCCCGCACAGCCGCCGGCGTCGCAGATGACGACCATCGCGCCGTCAATCGGGAAGAAAACCGACGCCGCGCCGGCATCATCCGGCGCGAACGGGGGGAGATAGAGCCGCAATCCTTTCATCGCGCGTGCACCTCCTTCGTTTCCTGCTCGTCGAGCGCCGCTGCCATTTCGTGGAACAGGCGGTGCACCGCGGCGAAGCCGAACGGCTGCTCCGGCTGGTTCCATGAGACTGCGGCGATGCCTGGATGATAGTACATGGCATCCTCGCCGAGCGCGAGTGTGATGCTTGTCCCCGCCGCGTCGTAGGCGGTCATGGTCGGTGAGAGGTTCGTGTAGACCCGCGTCTCCGGGCTGAGCTTCGCGAGCATCTTGATATAGGCGTAGTCCTGCGGCGAGGGATTCGCGAAAATCTCGTCGACCGTCAGGCCGTAGCGGACGAGCGCGAGTGCGAGGTCGAACGGGTTCGCGTCGAGGCGGCTGCCGACGGCGATGCGGACGTCAGGATACAGGCGCTGGAACAAGCGCACATGCTGCAGCAGTGCTGTTTTCGGCGCGCCGAGCATCTGTCCGATGCCTTTTGCCTCCGGCGCGAGGATGGAGCTCAGCGCCAGATACTGATGCTCGATCTTGTCGGCCTGATAGGTCCGCGTGAGCTCGATGGAGGGGATGCTGAGCTTCTTCTCGAAGAGCTTCGCTGCGTCGCGCGCCTCGGGATTCAGCACGAGGTTGAAGTTCGCCTGCGCCATCTGCTGGAACGATGCATAATCGCGGCAGGTGCTGATCTCGCGGATGCTGCGGACGCCGATGGACTGCAGGAAATGGAAGAACTCCGTGTCGCGGTCAAGCGGCGTGAAGAATCCGAGGATGTTGCATGCCGTTGGGTCTTTTTCCGCTTTCTCGAGAAGAGAATAGATGGATTCGCGCACGGCGGCCATCGGCGGGTGAATGCCATCGCGCGTCAGGGCATACATATAGCATGGGCGGACCGGGATGCCTACGCGCGCCTCTGTCTTCCGTGCGACGCGCTCCATATCGGTGCCGAGCAATGCGTCGACGCAGGTCAGACAGATCATGACGACGGAGGGATTCTCCTCCCGGCTTTTCACGAAGCGGTCGACGGCCTCCGGGATTTTCCGGAGGTGTGCGCCGGTTACGATATCCTTTTCGTCGAGCTCGTAGAACGCGAAGCGTTCGCCGAACGGCACGCCGTCCTTCGCACCGGAAAGGGCCGCGGTGTTCCGCCCGCAGCAGCCCGGCGAGAGCAGGAGCTCGATGGAGCCGGGGACGGCGAGTGCGGCGCGTTTGACGCCGAACCCGTCGGCACCGGGTGAGTTGAAGTCGAGTGCGGCCGGTGAGTTCCAGATGAGATGCGTATCGAGCCGGAATTCCTCCGGGATGTTTCCGCGCCCGCGTCCGGCGAGTTCGCGTACGGTCTGAAACCATGGTACGCGCGTCTCTGTCTGCTCCGCCATATCGGCAGTCCCTCCTCAAAAAAGAGAAAATATTGGTGTAACCGCTTTCCTAATGATTCTGTACTTATTATAATCGCATTTCGCAAAATTTACCATAGGAACAGCAAGAAAATTTCGGCGAAAAGCAGGGATAAACCATAGAAACGTGGAATAAATCGATATGCTAGAATTCTTGAATGATTCTAGATGACTTTGGAGGTGCATTTTTTATGGAAACGTATCTGGAACATACCGTCGTTCCTGTGGCGGATCTGGATTGGAGTTTGAAATTTTTCGCGGATGTCTTCGGCATGACGGAGAAACGCCGCAAGGAGAATACGCCGCGCGGCACGCAGGTCTGGCTGACCGGCGGACTGCAGCTGGTCGAGCGCAAGGCGGCCGGCGCGGACGAGACCGATGGCGGCTGGAACCATCATCTCGGGCTCATGGTCAGCGACCTCGAGGCGGCGACGAAGGCCGCGCTCGCTGTGCCGGGCGTTCACCCGATCGACGATCAGCCCGCGAAATGGGTCGAGCTGCCGGACGGGACGGTGCTCGAGCTGTTCCAGGCGCCGAAGGACTGAGAACCATTGTGTTCCGGTACTGGTATTTACTGTGTATGATTATTAGGAGAGATTTTTGATGCAGATTCCTCAGAAGAAACTCGGTTTCGGTTTTATGCGGATGCCGCTGACGGATCCGGATGACCAGAAAGCCGTGGATATGCCGCAGCTCGAGAAGATGGTCGATACCTTCTTCGAGCGCGGTTTCACGTACTGCGATACCGCCTGGATGTACCACGACTTCATGAGCGAGGATATCGTCGGCAAGGCGGTTGTCGACCGCTATCCGCGCGACGCGTTCACGATTGCGACGAAGATGCCGGATATGATGCTGAAGCGTGACGGCGAGGCCGAGGAGATTTTCGAGAAGCAGAAGCAGAAGCTCCATGTGGACTATTTCGACTATTACCTCGTGCACGACATGAACAGCGTGAACTACAAGATTGCGCAGAAATATCACGTGCTCGATTTCGTGCAGAAAAAGCGCGCTTCGGGGGAGATCCGCTGCCTCGGCTTCTCGTTCCACGATTCGGCGGATGTCCTCGACCGGATCCTGACAGACCATCCGTATTTCGAGTTCGTGCAGCTCCAGATCAACTATCTCGACTGGGAGAGCGCGGGCATCCAGTCGCGTCTCTGCTATGAGACCTGCGTGAAGCATGGCAAGAAGGTCATCGTCATGGAGCCGGTGAAGGGCGGCACGCTCGCAAAGGTACCGCCGGAGGTTGAGCAGATGTTCCAGACGGCCCATCCGGACTGGAGCCCTGCGGAATGGGCGTTGCGCTTTGCGGCGACACCGGAGCAGGTCATGGTCGTGCTGTCCGGCATGAGCACGTACGCGCAGCTCGATGAGAATACGGGATTCATGCAGGACTTCGAGCCGCTCTCGAAAGAGGACTGGGACACGGCGCTCCGCGCGGCGGAGATGATCCGCAAAACCATCGAGATCCCTTGCACGGGCTGCCGCTACTGTGTGGAGGCGAGCAAGTGCCCGAAGGGCATCCTGATCCCGAACTACTTCGCGCTTTATAATACGCGCAAGCTCATGCACCGGCATGACTTCTCGCCGGAGGTCGAGTACTACGCGAACTATCTTTCCGAGGGACATGGCAAGGCGTCCGAGTGCATCTCGTGCAAGGCCTGCGAGCGCGTCTGCCCGCAGCATATCCATATCTCGGAATGGATGCCGAAGGTCGCGGCAGATCTTGAGAACGCCAGCTTCATGAAATAAGGCAGACCGGGGAGAAGCATACAGGGACTCAGAAAACTTTACATTAGGAGGATGGACAGGAAAAGTGTAGGCATGCTGCGCCTATGCTTTTTTCTGATAAAGAGAGTGCTTGGTGAAGGATTTGAGGAGGGAAACGGATGTCAAAGGAAATTTCAAGGCGTACCTTTATCAAAGGGGCCGCTGCTGCGGGTGTCGTGCTCGCGGCGGGAAGCTATTTCACATGGAATGGCAGGAACATTCCGGAGAAGGTGCAGACCGGCGACGTCACTTACGATGTGCTGATTATCGGGAGCGGCGGCGCTGGCATGCGTGCGGCACTCGCGGCCGCGGAGAACAAGGATCTGAAGGTCGCGGTCATGACGAAGCTCATCCCGACGCGCTCCGCTTCGACGATGGCGCAGGGCCGGTATGAACGGCGTGCTCGGCTATACGGATCCGAACGACAGCGTGGAATCACATGCCTTTGATACGGTGAAGGGCGGGGACTATCTCTGCGACCAGGATGCGGTCGAGTTCTTCGCGGAGCGCGCGGGCGCGAACATCAACGAGATGGACTACATGGGGTATCCGTACAACCGGCAGGCGGACGGACATGTACATCAGCGCAAGATGGGCGGCCATTCGCACGCGCGGGCGGCTTACTACGAGGACCGCGCGGGACACGCGATGGTGCATACGCTGTTCGAGCAGTGCCTCGCGCACGATATCGATTTCATCTCCGAATGCCAGATGCTCGAGATCAGCATGGGCGGTGAGAAGAAAGACCAGCTGAACGGCGTCATCGCGATGGATATGCGTACGGGCAACCTGCTCGGCATCCCGGCGAAGACCATCGTCATCGCGACAGGCGGATATGGCCGCGTCTACTGGATCCGTACGTCGAACCCGTACAGCTCCACGGGTGACGGCATCGTCGCGGGCATGAACATCGGCATCCCGTTCAAGGATCCGGAAATGGTCCAGTTCCACCCGACCGGCCTTTCGGCGAACGGCGTCCTGCTCTCCGAGTCGAGCCGTTCGGAGGGCGCCCTGCTCAAGGACAAGAACGGGAACCGCTTCATGTCGAAATACGCGCCGGAAAAGATGGAGCTTGCGACGCGCGATGTCGTCGCACGTGCCATCGCGACGGAAATCGAGCAGGGGAACGGCGTCGGCGAGGGCATCCACGCGGGCGTCTATCTCGATTTCACGGTCATCCCGCCAGAGCGCATCCACGAGCGCCTCGGCCAGGTTGAAGGGCTGGCCAAACGCTTTGCCGGCGTCGACATCACAAAAGAGCCGGTGCTGATCGCGCCGACCTGCCATTATTCGATGGGTGGCCTTGCGACCGAGGACTTCCATA
>Ga0310695_10000550_pt1 | contig 96909 bp, 40 predicted proteins | sample RumenRJG_04DNA_FD_203882 | JGI IMG/M metagenome (GOLD analysis project Ga0310695, IMG submission 203882) | Bovine rumen microbial communities from Lethbridge, Alberta, Canada - RJG_04 (v2) (version 2) | ecosystem: Host-associated > Mammals > Digestive system > Stomach > Rumen | place: Canada...
ACAATAAAGCAAAGTCGATAATGCTACCACCACGACCGATACCGAAGTCATACCATTGGTTTCGGTTGGTATTGACTTTGAACGATGGAGTACTTTCGCTATGCAACGGTGAATGATACCACAACTTATTACCCCTTTGTCGAACAGGGGTATGCCCGAGTGACTGCAAGAAGTCTTCCAGTCGTATTTGTTTTGCTTGTTCAATGGTCATAATCAAAGAGGTTTTGATGGTTAGGTTTATGTTGATTCTCACTATATATGCCCCATGCTAAACTGTACGTCTTGTCATGTTTGACAATAATATCACGGGACATCAGCCACTTGTTGAGTGTGACCAGGGTATTGCGCCCACGTTCAAAGCCGATGGAAGCATAACCGTGCTTCAAGGCAACAATCAGATTGTTATAACCTTGGATGTCGCCCTTTTCGAAAGCAATGCAAAGAGCTTCTTTGTGTTTCTCGTCCGGTAGCTCCGTAAGTGCTAATCGTTCCGTTTTCTGTTGGCATTCATAGCCAACAACCAATTCCGGCAAGGAGTCCTCATTGATACGGAATGCAAACGGCTCAAAGTCCTTGTCACGGATATGCATGGCTTTTACCTCACTGATGTTAGCATCCGTCTGGCACTTTGTCACCTGCAAGACAGTCTCAGCCTTGTTGTTCAATTCCGTTCCGATATGACCACGAGTATTGTCATCACCTTTGTTTAGATGGAGTACTGTGTGGATGTGCAGATTGTAGCTGCTCGACCATCGCATCAGCAGATTGATGATTTCCGTGGATTCCGTAGGATTGTTGATGTCATACATCAGGTCACGTATACCGTCAATAACAACCAAGCCGATACCTTCAATGTTGGAAAGCATATAGTCAATGACTGTTCTCCGTTTCTCTGGTGACAGTTCACGCATGGCCACGAAAAGAAGATAGGGACAATCAGCATCTGTCGGCAATTCGGCCAATCGCAGAATACGTTTCATCACCTTCTGGCAATGGAACTTACTTTGCTCTGTGTCAATGTATAGTATCTTGCGCTTGTCTTCAGGGAATGATGCCGAGTAGCACAGCACCTCACGATTGGTAAGGGCAGCAGCTACAATGGCCGATACATTGAAGGTCTTCTTGCTTTTAGCCTTACCTGTGGATGCACTGAAGTTACCAAGTGTACCGATGGTGGAACCGTTCACCCGAAGAGTTTCAGGTGGGACGGTGTACTCATCGGTTACTTTCAAGTGGATGGACTGCCAGATGACACGGAACTCGTCCTTGGTCATCGGCTCGTTGGGATTATAGTTACGTGTTTCCATTGCCTACTTGCGATTAAGTAAATACTTCTGTGCATCACTGGCAATCTGTGCTTGAGTCTTGACCGGGTTCTGGCGTAACCATTCTTCGAGGATGTTCTTCTCGAAATAGATCATCTTGCCCTGAGGCTTGTAGTGTGGAATGAGACCCGCCGAGGTTAACTTGTAGAGATAACTCTTCGACAAGGATAGGAACTTGCTGGCTTCATCAAAGCTCAGTACGTTCTTGGATGCATACACGAGGGACTCCAGTTCCTCGATGCGTTGTTCAATTGACTTATTAGCGTCCATATTTCTATAATTATTAAATGAGACAATAGGAGTGCGCGCCCTCCGAAATTTGAATTCGGGGGCAAAGATATCGCTAATAAGTTTGAGGGTTGTTTGACAATGTTTGATGTGTCAACCCATTGTCAATGTTTTTGTGCTTTTTTGATGTCTTTTCCTATTCTGAAAGTCCTTTCAGATTGTTGATATACTGATTTATTTTAGCAAACTTCCCTTTCATTAGAATGTCCCGGCAATGATTGACTGCCGTGGAAATATCCGTTTGGTTTACAAAGGAATCTTTCTGCGGCGAAAGAAAAAGGTTGTTCTTGTAGATAGCCGATTGCCATTTCTCAGTAATATATGAGTGGTTGGAAAGCTGGTCAAAGAAAAAAGCTAACAGACGATTGTTGCTTGACCTGAGCGGAGTTATGGGCTGACAATCTAATATAGTTTTCAGTTGTTCAAAGGTAACGTCACCACCTTTGAACATCCGCACCTCATTGACACAATCTACCAGGGATTCAATTTGTTGGTCGTTTAACGAGTGTTCAAAAGTGCACGTCTCAACTTGAATCTTCTCAGTGGCAGGTTCCGTTATAGATTCGGATTTAGGAGAAACAGTGTATTCGTTTTTCTCCATCACAGTAATAGAATCAAGAATTCTTTGCTCAATTCTTCTTTTGAGTAGCTGAACGTACTTTTCATAGACTACGACTTGATAGACAATAGAGAAATAAGGGAATGTCTCATCATAGATGGTGTTGTCTTTGCAAAAGTCTTTGTAAGTGGCAAGGCTATGGTTGTGAAACCATTTGCGTTTCTCTTCCATTGTCAAGGACTCAATGAATGTACTTTCCCAAAGATAGTTGGGAAGGTGTATGTAGTTCTTGATGCTATGAACAACAGGATACTTGGAATAGATGACAGCGAGTTCATCCAGGGCATGGGTGTACTCGCTCCGCTCAACTTCTGCCAATTCATTAACCGGAAGAACTTCAGCTTTGCGTTCAATGGTATCTTCCAGCGAACGTAATGTTTGCTGGATGCAGTAATCCAACGTCTGTTGAATCTTGGCCATTGCCTGTTCCTGTTCGTTCATACTATGACTTAACTGCTATTTGCGGTGCAAAGATAGTCAAATTCAGTAAAAAAGGAAAGAAATGGGCGATGTACTACGTTTATTTAACTTTTCATCTCCCCTCTTTTCGTTTCTTTGACCAACTTTCTGTTATATGTCCAAAATTAACACCTTTTTAACACCTTTAAAAAGAAAAACACCTTGTAAATCAATGACTTACAAGGTGTTCTAAGTACCCAGAGCCGGGGTCGAACCGGCACGGGTTGCCCCACTGGTGTTTGAGACCAGCGCGTCTACCGATTCCGCCATCTGGGCATTCTAAGCGGTTGCAAAGTTACGAAGTTTTTTTGAATTAGGCAAAAGAATCTCCTAAAAATCTTAAAAATACTTGGAAATATCAAAGATATTGTTTATCTTAGCAGCCGAAATCTTTACATCTGGACATATTAGCATGAACCTATCAAACAAAAATTATTGTCTTATATTAGCAGGCGGACGCGGTAAGCGCCTGTGGCCGTCGAGCCGTCGTGAGTGCCCAAAGCAGTTTGCTGACTTCTTCGGGACGGGGCGGACGCAGCTGCAGTCGACCTACGACCGCATGTCGACGGTCGTGCCTGCAGAGAACATCCTGGTCTGCACGAGTGCGGACCTGGAGGAGATGGCGCGCCAGCAGCTGCCTGAGCTGCCTGTAGAGAACCTGCTGCTGGAGCCAGTCAACCGCAACACGGCGCCTGCCGTGGCGTGGGCGGGACGTCGCATCAACCAGCGCTGCGAGGACGCCCGCCTGGTGGTGGTGCCGAGCGACCAGCTGATCATCGGCGACGAGGCTTTCCGCCGCAACGTGCAGCAGGCTCTTGACTTCGTGGCGGATAACGACATCATGCTGACCATGGGCATCAGGCCGACGCGGCCGGAGCCTGGCTACGGCTATATTCAGATTGGCGAGCCGACGCTGTCGACGGGCATCTTCAAGGTGAAGTCCTTCACGGAGAAGCCTGAGCGCGACTTTGCGAAGATGTTCATGGCCAGCGGTGAGTTCTTCTGGAACACGGGCATGTTCGTGGCCAACGTGCGCCATCTGCGCGACTTCTTCCTGAAGTCGTTCCCCGACATCCTGAACCGCTTCGACGCCATGCCTCAGGAGGCCACGCTCGAGGAGGCCGTTGACTACGTGAACGCCTACTATTCGTCGTATCCGAACATGTCGATGGACAAGGCTACGCTGGAGAATTGGGACGGGTCATTCGTGATGTGCTGCGACTTCGGCTGGGCCGACCTTGGCACGTGGCACTCCATCTATGAGTGCATGCAGAAGCAGGAGGGCGACAATGTGGTGCTCGACTCAGAGGTGATGCTTGAGGACTGCAAGGACAACATCATCAAGCTGCCGCATGGCCATGTGGGTGTGATCAACGGTCTCGAGGGCTACATCGTGGCCGAGGAGGGCGACGTGCTGCTCATCTGCAAGAAGGGCGACTCGTCGGCGCTCATCCGCAAGTATGTCAACGAGATTGGCATCAAGTACGGGGAAAAGTACATCTGAGCTCCACCCTACTCCACTTCCGGCAACAAAAAAGCCTGCGCGATGGTTTCGCGCAGGCTTTTTTTATTCAATATGAAAGATAAAGACCCCACCCCCAACCCCTCCCCTTGAAGGGAGGGGAGCTGCTACCGCCGTCATTACCATCGGGAAGGGAGGGGAGTGGCTACCGCCGTCATTACCGTTGGGTCGAGGGGCGGTAGCTACTCATTCTCATTATTTCACAAACACGTTGGTTGCATGGCCATCGACGACGACCAGATACTGGCCGGCGGCAACGGGGACGACGGCGTCGCCCTTGCCCTTGAAGCAGAGCTGGCCGGCGAGGGTGTAGACGGCGACCGTCATGCCCTTGGCCCCGCTGACCTCGATGGAGCCCTGACGGGCGGCAATCTGGACCTGGCGTCCGGTGACGTCCTTGATGGCGTTGACCACGGCGACGGGTGCGGCGTTGCTCAGTGCCGACTCGCCCTCGTCGTAGAGAGCCGTGACGTGATAGGTGTGCAGTCCGGTCGAGAGAGCGCCGACGTTGTGCTCATAGGTCTGTGCACCAGCCTCAGCCGTGCCGACGAGCTGTCCGTCGCAGTAGATGTTGTATCCGCGCAGGGTGAGCGCCTTGCCCTCATAGCTGATGTCGTCGAGCATGAAGACACCGCCGTTCTGCGAGTTGCAGTGGATGGCGAAATACTTGGCACCGGCGGGCAGGTTGGCACGGAAGCGGCCGAAGTAGCTCTTCGGGGCCTCATATTCGTTGACGAGGTTGTCGGCCTTGAAGTCGCTGACCTGGTTGCCCTCGGTGGAGTAGAGCACCTCGAAGGTCTCGTTCCATACGCCGGCGAGGCTCTGAGCATAGATGGTGACGGTCTGCTCCTCGCCCGATAGTTCCGGCGAGACGAGCCAGTCGTTGTTCTTGTTGCCTGGGGCATTGTTAGCCTTGAAGCAGGCAAGGAACTGCGAGCCCGTGTTGGCCTCGAACTCGGGATGATCCTTCATCTGAGCCTCGGTGACGCCAGCCTCGCGGAAGTTGAAGGTCAGGAAGGCCTGCGGCTGGTTCATGCCGGGCCACCAGAGGCCGTTGATGCCGGCCGTGGCGGTGCGGTCCTGGTCGTAGTTGCCCCACTGTCCGAAGGAGTTCGAGAACGACTCGTAGCCCTCGAAGCTCTCGGTGACCGAGTTCTTGCCCGTGACGGGCGTCCACTGCAGCAGCGACTTGCCGTCGGCCGATGCGGCGACGAGGTTCGTGACGGCCTCCAGCTGCGAGGCGACGATGCGGAGGGACTGCTCGGCGGTGGTGTTGTCGTCCTCGTCGAGGTCATAGTCGTAGCTGACGACGGCCCACACGCGCGACTGCTCGGGGTCGGTGGCCACGGTCTGATAGTCGAAGGCATAGCGTGCGCGGTCGAAGGAAGCGAGTGCGCCGTCGGCCTCGTAGGTCTTCACGTTCTGTCCGTTGACGAAGACGCTGACCTGATAGCCCTTGGCCTCGCGGTCGCCCACGTTGTGGACGGTGACGTCGACGTGAGCCTTCTGTCCGGCGGTGGTGCGGCTCTGCACGTCGGCATAGACGGCGAGGTCATACTGGTTGACATTGCGGAAGTTGACGTCGTCGATGGCGATGAGTCGCAGCTGCGGGTCGTTGAGCTCGGCGACGAACGATGCCGTCACGTACTTGGCCTCCTTATAGGCCGAGAGGTCGATGCTGCAGACGACGAAGGCCTCCTCCTTCTGGTCGGCGAAGTTGAGCGTCATGACGGTGTCGGCCTGGGCCTCGCCGTTCTTCTGGATGGCCACCTTCAGCACGTTCTTCGAGCCCGGGTCGCCGTAGGCAGCGAAGACGAGCTTCGGCGTGACGGCGCCAGCCATCGTGACCTTGCCCGAGGTGAGCGTGGCCACGGCGCCTATCTTCTCCGACTCGACAGCCGTGAGGCAGTTGTCGCCGTCGGACGACATGCCAGAGTACATACGCCACGACGTGCCAGAGTCATTCGAGCGCGTAGCCCAGATGCCCTTGAGGCCGCTGCTGAGGAATCCCTCCATGAAGGGCAGCGTGTAGGGTGCGCCGTGGATGAGCGGCGCGGCGAGTGCGGCGTTCGACTCGCCCAGCTCGTTGACGGCCGAGACGCCGTAGATGGTCTGTCCCTGAGCGCCCGTCTGGGGTACGCCGCTGACGGTGTAGGTCATGTCGTCGACGTCGCTCTTCACCTTCGTCAGCTGGTTGTTGATGACGCCATAGATGTTGTAGGTCAGCTCCTCCGTGTCGACGTAGCCGCCGTTCTGGCCCTCCACTGGGGCCTGCCAAGAGAGCGTGGCCGTGCCGTCGAGGTTGTCAGCCAGCGCCACCTGCTGAGGCACGCCGGGCGCATCGGTGCCGACGTAGACGGAAGCCGTGGCCGTCAGTCCGGCGCCAGCCTCGTTGTAGGCCGTGACGCCATAGACGACCTGGCCATTGACGGCATCCTCGTCGACGAAGGTGTAGTGCTGTCCGGGCTCGACGTCAGTCAGCGTCGTGACGAGGTCCTGCTGCTCGCCGCGGGTGATGACGATGCGCGAGAGGCTCTCGAGCGGGGTGCCGTCGTTGGCCACGGTGGGTGCGTCGAAGTCGATGGTGACGATGAGGTCGCCGTCCTGAGCTGCCTTGAGCTGCAGGTTCTTCACGCTGTCGGGCGTGATGAGCAGCTGTCCGGCCGAGACGCTGAGGTTATCGATCATGAGGGCGTTCTGCAGGGCGGGGCTGGTGCAGTGAAAGGCGAAGCGATAGTCGCCCGTCTGCTTCACCTTGATCTCGCCCGTCATCTCAATCGGGCTCTGGTGGTTAGTGGTCGAGACGACCGTCTCGGGGATCAGCACCTCGTAGGCCGAGGGATCCTCGCCGATGCCGCAGGCCACGGCCAGCCGCTCCTTGAAGGCGGGCGAGATGCTGTTGGCCAGGAACTTCACCTCGTAGGCGATGCCCTCCATGAGGTGGATGGGCGGTGTGAGCACCCAGTCGTCGGCATCGACATACTTGGCATAGCTGTAGCGCATGCGTCCGCTGGTGGACCCGAAGTTGATGAAGTCCCACGTGTTGCCGTCGCCGTTGAGGTCGATAGTGGTGTAGGCCGTGCCTGCGTCGGCGTCCTCGAAGTCGTCGGTGAAGGGCACGTCGTACGGCTGTCCCACCTTGATGATGTCCGACGTGGCGCTGACGCCCTCGACGTCGTCGCGGAAGGGCACCACCTTATAATAATATCCATTATACTTCATGCCGGCCAACGACTCGGTGAACGTGGTCTTTGTCGTGGCCGTGGCCACCTTCACCTCGCCCGGATAGCGATAGACGTCGTAGGTCAGGGCGTCCTTGACGTAGCCGCCGTGCTGGCCGACGTTGCCGGCCCAGGTCAGCGTGGCCTCGCCGCTCTCCTCGTCGTAGGCCAGCTGGACATTGGTGGGCATGGGCGTGTCAGTGCCTACCCACCCTACGGCCACGTTGCGGCGGCCCTCATGGCCATTAGCCGTGAGCACGACGACCACCTTCTGGCGCCCGTCGCCCTTGGGGTTGACGATCTTGGCCACGTAGTCGCCGGGCTGTGCATCGCCCTCCATGGGGTTGGCATCGTCGTCGTTGAACGTCAGCACGTAGTGGACGGTGCCCGTCAGGGGCTCGCCGCTGACAGTCGTCGTGGGGACGGTGAATCCGGCCAGTCCGACGCCGGCGCCCACCTCGGAGGGGAAGCTGACCATCATCTGCTCGATGTCGGCCGGGGCCTCGCCGTCGGGCTCATAGAGCACGTTCAGGCAGGTGTACTCCTCGACCTCGGGCAGGTAGGCGATGAGCTCGGTGCGGCCCGTGGTGACGTCGACCTCGCAGAGGCGCCCCATCATCAGCTCCTCCTCCTCGTCGATCTCCGTGGCCTGCATGTAGAGGCGGTCGGTCTTGCGGTCGAAGGTCATGCTCTCGAAGACGGCGGCGAAGGGGAAGTCGAGCGATCCGATGTAGGTCAGGCGTCCGCTCTGCTTGTCGATGGAGCAGAAGCTGCCGTTCTCGGTGACGCCATACATCTCGCCCTTCGAGTTGATGGCCAGCATGACGACGAGCGAGTCGGACGAGGTGACGATCTCGCGCGACATGTTCTCATAGTCGATGCGGAGGAACGAGTTGCCGCTCGAGCCGTTCTGCTTCCATCCGTAGCAGATGCCGGTGGTGGGGTCCCAGTCGGCCGCCTTGACGATGAAGTTCTGGGCGTTCAGGCTGGTGCGGTGCATGCCCGTCGGCTCCCATGTGTCGGCGTCCCATTCGCAGTAGTACCACTTGCCGGCGCCGGTGTAGGGCAGGTCGATGCTGGCCACGCCGTGCAGCTTGTGGTTGTAGTAGGCGCCGCGGCCGTTGAGGTCGAAGTCGACGTCGGCCATCGGCTCGCGCACAAAGCCGTTCACCTGGCTGAACTTATAGAATCCATACTCCAGGAGCATGCGGCCCCCGACCTCGTTGTACTGCAGCATGCCCGAGAACGTGAGCGGCTTCTCGCCCTCGGCCACGGGGCGCACGTAGCTGCGGTGGCCGGGACGGAGGCGGCGCATCTTCTCCTCGGCCATGGGCAGCTTGATGCCCTCGGCCTTCAGTCGCTCCACAAGGCGGTCGCCGAAGGACGTGCCTTCGGTCGGGGTGTTGCTCACTGGCTGGCTCAGGTTGACGATGGCGGTCGTCGGCTGAGCCTTCAGCTGCTGGCGTGCGGTCTGTGCCTGGGCCGTCGTGGCGGCCAGCATCATGACCGATGCCAGAAGGAATTGTGTCAATGTTGTTTTCTTCATATCGTGATAGTTTAATCTGTAAGTTTTAGCCGATGTTTAGTCGAAAGGACAATGTGCGTGCAAATATACGCATTATTTATGAAAACGACAAAAAAACTAAGGAAAAAAGACGCCGGGCAAAACTAAAATCACAGTGTGACGAATTAAAATCTCAGTGTGATTTTAATAAATCTCAGTGTGACGAAATAAAATCACACTGAGATTTTAGTTTTGGACGACGTTTCCCGTACGAACTTGTTCCCCTTGCAATGGCTTTGCTCAGCGGACCACGACCTTGCGGCCATCGCTGATGTAGATGCCGCCTCGCGTGGGCTCGGCGACGGGTCGGCCCTGCAGGTCGTAGTAGTCATGAGTTCTTATTTCATAGTTCATTGTTTGGATGCCCTCGGTCGAGGGGTCGGCGTAGTCGATGCCGGTCAGCCGGGCCGAGGCGGCGGGCCCGACAGTGATGTTGAAGACGAAGGTTGCCTGTGCATACTCCTTCGGGTTCTTGCGATAGCGCAGGGCCTGGCGGACGGTGTAGGTCTTGCCGGCGGTGCACTTGCCGGGGTATTGTCCGAGGAAGAAGGTCATCACGGAGGGCAGGAACTCGGAGTAGACCGTGCCCGAGCTGTACTGGCTGACGTTGCCGGCAGCCGTGAACCAGTGGCCGTAGCCGTTGGCGGTGCTGCCGCTCTGGACGAGCTCGCCCGTGGGGCGTACGGCATAGAACATGATGCGGCCGTTGGCAGGGCCCTGGGCAGACCATTCCTGCATCTTCGTGTTGATGCTGGCGAGCGGCAGCTGGAAGGCGGTGCCGAGGGTGGCGGCGGCGCGTCCGCTGACGGCGACGCTGGTGCCGGAGTGCTCGGTGGCGTCGGCGGGGAAGGTGACGTCGTAGGTGAAGGTGGCGTCGGCGATGGGTCGGCCGTCGAGGGTCGGACTGGCATAGACCATGGCGCGCGAGCCGAGGTCGGTGCCCTCGATGCTGAAGCGATAGGGCCACATGTCGTCGTGCTCGATGGTCTCGTCCCACTTGTGCTGGAAGTAGGTCTTCAGGGCGGGCGCGACGACGAGCCAGAGGCGGCTGACGCCTTCAGGCACGCGGAAGGCGTAGTCCTCGGTGACGACGCGTGTGCCCTGGCAGTAGACGCTGTCGGCCGAGAAATACTGGCGCGAGCCGTCGTCCATCAGGGCCACGTAGCCCATGCGGAAGCCGCGTGAGGCGCGGGATCCGCCGTTGACGTAGTGGCGGTTGTCGGTGGTCGACGTGCCGGTGTCGCCGTTGAGGTATTCGCCCGGGTCGGCATCGAGCAGGGGTGCGCCGACGGCCAGGCCGGTCAAGTGGGTGACGACCTCCGTGCCGGCTGCGGGCACCTGGAGGGGGATGATGTTGAAGCCCGTCGACTGCGGACAGCTGTAGTGGGCCACCTGATATTCGCCCTCGTCGGTCAGCACGCAGCGGTAGGTGAAGTCGCCGATGTAATTATTGCGGTAGGGGGCGCAGGCGTCGAAGTCCCACGTGGCGCAGCGGCAGGCATAGTCGAAGTAGAGACGGTAGAGGTCGCGGGGGGTGAGCTTCTTGAGGGCCATGAGCGACTGGTTGAAGTCGACGGCGCCCGTCATGGGCTGGCGCCACACCTGTGCGACGGTCGTGATGTCGTCGTAGTGCTGGCAGAGGTAGTAGTGGAACCAGTAGGACTGATAGCGGTGCCACTCGTGGGTGTAGGCATAGTTGTGGCTGTTGCGGAAGACGCCGATGCTCTGGTTGAACATCTCGGCGGGATAGGACTGGTTGGCCTGCCACTGGGCCGTCTGCTCCCAGATGGTCTGACCGTTGCCGACGGGCAGGTGGAAGCCGGTGCCGATGGTCGTCGACGACTGGTGGTTGTGGCCGCAGGCGGCAGCATAGCACATATAGTGGAACGAATGGCCCACCTCGTGAGCCACCGAGTGGCCGACGGGATGGCAGGGCTGGGGGTTGACCCACAGGGCGTTGACCTCGAAGTCGTAGCCCGAGCCGTAGCAGCTCCACTCGTCGGTGTGGAGCAGCAGGACCATCATCTTATACTTGTTGAGATTGGTCGTCAGCGTGTCGACGAAGCCCAGCTTGCGATACTCCAGGTCGTAGAACGCCTGGCACTTACGCATCAGGTCGTCCAGGTCGATGTAGTAGAAGTCGCTGCGGGGCAGCTCGTTGGGCTTCTTGGTGTAGCCGTTGTCCCAGAAGATGACGATGTCGTCGTTCTCCACCGAGCGGCTCTTCGACCAGGTGTGGGTGCCGTCGGGGTCGCTCTCGGCGTAGAGGCTGCTGTTCCAGCGCCACTCGTCGGGGATGTAGACTTTCTTTTGTGCAGCTGCCGTGGCTGCGAAGGCTGTCAGAAGACAGACGATGTAGAATAATCGTTTCATATATCCTTGATGCTTTTAGTGATCTAATAAAAATCGGTATGATAATATTACAGACCCCACCCCCAACCCCTCCCCTTGAAGGGAGGGGAGTAGCCTCCCCCGACCCCTCCCAAGGAGGGGAGAGGCTGCCGCACTGCCCGACGGGGATGACGGCGCAGCTACTCCCCTCCCTTCAAGGGGAGGGGTTGGGGGTGGGGTCTGTAACTTTACTCATTCTTATATTCTTTACCAATCCCAGCTATAGTTGATCGTGAAGTGGACGTCGACGTTGACCTTGAGGAGGGTGCCGGCGTGGGGATAACGGATCTGCATGGTGACGTCGTGGGCGTCGTCCCAGCACTGATACTGGTAGAGGCCGCAGTTCCAGTTCCACAGGTCCTGGAACACCTCGATGTAGACGTGGCCGTTGGCGTAGGGGCCGGGGTTGCCGTCGGCATCGAACCATCCGCCGAAGACGCCGTTGGTGCCGTTGATGCCCTCCGAGCCGTCAGTGCAGAGGGGGACGATCTCGACGGCCGCCTCGCTCAGCTGGCCCTCCGTGAGGCCCATCAGCCGCAGCACCTCAGCCTTGTCGACGTGGACCTGGGCGGTCTGAGAGTAGCCGAGGTCCCAGTCCATGGCGACGTCGACGTCCACGGTGCCGCAGACCTTGTCGTCGCCGACGGGCGTGTCGTCGGGCACGGGGATGTTCTCAATCAGCGTGGTCATGAAGTCGCGGCGGTTGAGCAGCCACTGGTGCATCTTCCTGACCTCGGTGTTGAAGTTCTTGCCGACGATGGGCCAGCGGCGGTCCTCGCGCTCCGACGCGCCCTTGTTGAACTGCGACACATACTTCAGGCACTCATCCCATCCGGCGCTGACGATGGAGTCCTTGACGGCGGCCCACTGTGCCTTGTAGGCTTCGACGAACGCTGGGCAGCCGAAGAGGTCGGTGAAGAACTGCGGCACGGCGTTGTACTGGCCGTTGCGCTTCAGGGGATTCGAGCCCATGACGGTCTCGTGATAGTCTGTGAAGAAGGTGTGGCCGGTGTACATGTTGCCCCAGTCGAAGTCGTAGCCGCCGTCGAAATCCCACAGCGGACCCATGACCCACTTGCCGTCGCCGTCCTTGTGCATATAGATGGAGCGGGGGGCCGAGAGCTCGACGTTGTAGACGAACTCCTGGATCTGCAGATACTTAATAAACGAAGGGATGTCGAGCAGCTGCTCCACCTGCCCGTAGTTGCGGTCCTTGATGGCTTGCTCCAACCGGGCAAGCTCGGCGCGGACGGAGTCGCAGGTGTGGTTGGTGAAGCGCTCGTCGTCAGGATACTTCACGCAGACGGGCATGCGATAAACCTTCGAGGTGAAGTTGTCGGCGGCATAGGGGCTCTCGGCCGGGCCATCGTCGACGTCGAGGGAGATGAGGATGCCGCGGTCGTCGCTGACGGCCACGCGGTTCTTGCCCTGCTGCACCTGCTCGGTCAGCTGGTAGACGCCGCGATAGTCGCCGTTGAGGAAGAGTTCGAGGTAGCGGGTGTGGTTGGTGTAGGGCAATCCGAGCCAGCGGCCGACGGCGAAGACGTAGGTGTTCATCAGGTCGGTCACGTCGCGATAGTTGGCCAGCAGGACCCAGCTCTTGGCCTTGGCCAGCCCGAGCATCTTGTGCTTCTCGAGGAGCTTCAGGCGGTAAGGCTTCTTGTCGTACCAGAGGAAGGAGCTGTTGCCGCGGCCGCGGATCTGGGCGTCGGCCGAGAAGCTGGTGAACGCGCCGCGGGCATTGAGCGAGAGGTGGCACGGGGTGTATTCGTCGCGCGAGGTGACGTCGCTGCCGTCGTTGGTCGTGATGTAGAGCTGGAACACCTCGTAGGGGTCCTTCGTCTCCACGGCGGGCTCGTCCCCGATGGTCAGGCTGTCGATCTTGGCTCTCTCGAAGGGAACGGCCGCCCCGCTCGTGACGTTGAACAGGATCTGCGTCAGGTCGCCGCTCAGCGTCATGTCGCGGATGCTGTCGACGACCACAGGGAAGTCCCACTGGGCGCCGCGGTCGGTCATGTGGACATGCAGTCGCTGCTGGGCCCCGGCGCGGTTAATGAAAAACGGACTATGAATCAAGAACAGCGCCAGCAATAGTAGCCATCGGCTTCGCATCGTCATCGTCATCATCATCACCCTCCCCCTCATCACTCATTGTACATTGCTCATTGTACATTGTTCATTATACATTGTACATTACTCATTGACCTTCCACTCCAGGACGCCGCCCGACTGGCCCTGCTGCAGCTTGGCCAGGATCTTCAGGCCGCGGGTGACGACGGGTTTGAAGTCGACGCTGTTGTAGCAGTCCTTGCTGACGGTGAAGGGCGAGTGCTCCTCCACCTCGCGCCACTGGCCGTCCTGGGTCTTGTAGTAGAGCGTCCACGACTCCGGCACGCGGAACGAGCCGTCGTAGTGGTCGAAGTCGAGCCAGTAGACCTGCACGTTGCTCACCGTGTAGTCGCGGTCGAACTCATAGCTGATGGCCTCCGTCGTGCCGCGCTTCAGCCACCAGTAGTGGTAGGGCTTGCTCGTGTCCGACGAAGCGCGGGGCTCCCACTGGTCGTTGACGCCGCCGGCCCAGCCGTCGGTGGGGGCCGTCTCGGGGGCATCGTTCTGGATGGGTCCGCGGTTGCTGAAGGTCTGGGCGCGCGAGGCGATGGTCTCCTCGGGCGTCGGCACGGTCTCGACGGGCGTGCGGGCTATCCACACCTCCATGGCCTGCGCCCCGCGGTTGTTCCATGTGGAATAGGGGATGGCGCGCAGCGTCGTCTTCACCACCTCGCCCGAGCGCTCCACCTTGCGGGCCTCGCCGTCGAGGACGACGACGCCGCCCAGCAGGTCAGGCTCGAAGTGGGCCGTCAGGGCCGACGCGTCGAGCAGGTATTTGTCGAAGATGGTCTTGTCAGGCTGGTCGCTGGCTTCCAGGCAATAGACGACGGGGCCGCGCTCCAGGGCCACCTTGCCACGCAGGTCGGCGGCATTGTCGTTGGCCACGATGCGGCGCACCTCCATCGGCAGGTCGAGCTCGATGACGTCGCCCCGCTTCCATCGGCGGCTGATGGTGTAGTAGTCGTGGTTCTCGGGCTTGAAGCTCTCGCCGTTGACGCTGATGCTGTAGGGCTTGGCGCGGTCGGCATAGCGGTAGAGGTTGTTATTCGTGGGCGAGGCCTTCAGCCACGAGGGGATGCGCAGCTTGATGGCGAAGCGTCCGCCGCCCTTCTTCACCGTGATGCGCACCTTGCCGTCCCAGGGGTAGTCGGTCGTCTGTTCCAGCTCGACCTTGCCCACGCGGGCCGTGCCCTGGGCATAGAGGTTGACGTAGATGTCGTCGCCCTCGGTGGCATAGATGTAGTTAGGCACGGAGGCGATGAAGCGCGTCACGTTGCCCGGACAGCAGGCACAGCCGAACCATCGCTGGCGCTCGTGCTCGCCGCTGCTCTCGAGGGGGTTGTCGTAGAAGAAGCGGTCGCCGGAGAGCGACACGCCGCTCAACACATTATTATATAATGCCCGCTCGACGACGTCGACGTATTTCGACTCACCCGTGGCCAGGAACATGCGGTGGTTCCAGTAGACATTGGCGATGGCGGCGCACGTCTCGCAGTAGGCCGTGTGGGAGTTCAGCTCATAGTTGGGGCCGAAGCCCTCGCCCTGGGCGCGGCTGCCGATGCCGCCCGTGATGAAGAGCTTCTTTGACGACATGTTCTGCCAGATGCGCTCCAGGGCCCGGCTGTAGGCCGTGTCGCCCGTCAGCGCCGCCACGTCGGCCACGCCGCTGTAGAGATAGCCGGCGCGCACGGCATGGCCCACGATCTCCTCCTGCTGGAGGATGGGCATGTGGTCCTGCGAGTATTCCGAGGGATGATGGCCGTCGGTGCAGCGGCCCGTCTCCTCAACGAAGTAGCGGGCGCCGTCGAGATACTTGCGGTCGCCGGTCACCTTATAGAGCTTGCAGAGCGCCATCTCGATGATGGGGTGGCCGCCGGGGCGGTGGATCTGTCCCTCGTTCGGCCCGAAGGTCTTGCAGACGAGGTCGGCATTCTTGATGGCCACGTTGAGGAAGTTCTTCTTGCCCGTGGCGCGATAGTGGGCCACGGCGCTCTCGATGAGGTGGCCCGAGTTGTAGAGCTCGTGCGAGTTGATCTTCTCCCACTTCGACCGTCCCCACCAGCCCGAGAGGCGGTAGCACTTGTTGGTGACGCAGGTGGTCAGGTAGCCGTCGGGCTCCTGTGCCCGGGCGATGAGGTTGATGACCGAGTCGAGATAGTGATCGAGGCGCTGGTCGTAGTGGACGGCCAGCGAGTAGCTGGCGCCCTCGATGACCTTATAGGGGTCGGTGTCGTCGAACGAGAAGTCGCCCTTGTGCTCGCCCTCGATGAGCCCCGCGGCCAGTGCGAAGTTGTCGAAGCGTCCGTTCTTCTCGCACTCGCGGAAGGCCGACGGGATGCTGACGGTGCGGTTCACCTCGATGCGCGGTGCCCAGAAGGCATCGTCGAGGTGCACCCGCGTGAAGGGCACCTCCTGTATCTGTGCCTGCATGGCCAGCGCGGCGACCACGCCGGCACAGGCAGTTAGGAATCTCTGTTGGTTCATCTTCTTTTGTTGTTTGTTGGTTAGTTTGGTGCAAATTTACTAATTATATAAGAGAAATGATAAAAGAATCGTCCATTTGTACAATTTTTGCATGTTTTTTAAAGGAAAATGCTTAACTTTGTGGCTCGTACTAATAATTATCAGACCGATGAAACATGTCAGACTACTAACGCTCTGCCTACTGCTTTCACTGACGGGCAGCGTCGCCAACGGGGCGAAGAGCTACACCCGCAAGTCGCCCAACGGCCGCATCACGGCCACGGTCAGCGACCACCGACGCATCGACGTCGCCCTCGACGGACGCCAGCTCGTCAGCATCGACGCCGCACTGAACGGTCTGCGGCCCGAGGTGCGCGTCTTCGACGAGGGCGTGGCCTATCGCTTCACGACGAAGGAGAAGGGCGAGACCATCGTCCGCAACGAAGTGGCCGAGTTCCACTTCCCTGCCGGCGTGAAGGCGTGGCTGGCCTATAGCACGAACAAGGAGAAGCCGTTCGCCATGGCCTTCCAGAACACCTACAGCGTGACGGCGCTCAGCGACACCGTCGCCACCGACCGGCTGGCCTTCCTGCCCGCCACGGTCGAGGTGGGCGGCACGAAGGTGACCATCCTCGAGAGCGACCTGCGCAGCTATCCCGGCATGTTCCTGCGGCCCGGGCAGTCGACGCTCACCGCCGTCTTCCCCCCCTACCCTAAGCGGATGGACTACTACCGGTGGCGCGGCATGTCGTATGTGGCCGAGGCTGAGGATTATATTGCCAAGAGTAGCGGGGCCCGCACCTATCCCTGGCGCATCGTGGCCATCACCGACGACGACCGCCAGATGCCTGTCTGCCCGCTCGTCAGCCGGCTGGCCGAGCCCAGCCGCATCGCCGACACGTCGTGGATCCGTCCCGGCAAGGTGGCCTGGGACTGGTGGAACGACTGGAACCTGCGGGGCGTCGACTTCCTCGCCGGCATCAACACCGCGACCTATCGCTACTATATCGACTTCGCCGCCCGCTACGGCCTGCCCTACGTTGTCCTCGACGAGGGCTGGTACGACTCCTCGCGCGGCGACCTGATGCACCCCATCGTGGCCATCGACCTGCAGCAGCTCATCGACTACGGGCGCCAGAAGGGCGTCGGCATCGTCCTCTGGACCGTCTTCAACGTGCTCGACGAGCACCTCCAGGAGGCCTGCGCGAAGTATGCGGCCATGGGTGCCAAGGGCTTCAAGGTCGACTTCCTCGACCGCAACGACCAGACGGCCGTCGAGATGGCCGAGCGCATTGCCGACGTCTGTGCGCAGCATCGGCTCATCCTGGACTATCATGGCTTCTACACGCCCACCGGACTCGACGTCACCTATCCCAACATCCTCAACTATGAGGCCGTCTTCGGCATGGAGGAGTGCCGATGGGCCAAGAAGACGACCGACATGCCCCTCTACGACGTGACGTTCCCCTTCATCCGCGGCATGGCCGGACCCGTCGACTTCACGCCGGGCGCCATGCGCAACGGCACGCGCAGCAACTGGACCGAGTGCTACGAGAAGCCCGTCAGCATGGGCACCCGCTGCCATCAGGCCGCCTGCTACGTCGTCCACCGCTCGCCCTTCACGATGCTCTGCGACGCCCCGACCAGCTACGAGCAGGAGCCTGACTACACCCGCTTCATCGCCTCGGTGCCCGACGTGTGGGACGAGGCGCGCATCCTGCAGGGCGAGATGGGCAAGTACATCGTCGTGGCCCGCCGCAAGGGCAGCACATGGTACGTCGCCGGACAGACCAACTGGGACGCCCGCGACGTGACGCTCGCCCTCGACTTCCTCGGCTCGGGCTCATGGCAGGCCACCCTGCTCACCGACGGCATCAACGCTAATCATAACGCCGAGGACTACCGCTTCACCCACGCGAAGCTGACCCCCGCCGACCGCCTGCCGCTCAGCATGGCCTCGGGCGGCGGCTTCGTCGTCAAGCTGGAACAATCATAAAAACAAAAACCAAATAGCACAATGAAAAGAATCATGACCCTCGCGCTGACCGCAGGACTGACCCTGACCGTCAGCGCAGCCAAACAGCAGCCGGCACAAAGCGGCTACCCCATCACCCCCGTCTCGTTTACGGCCGTCAAGGTTGCCCCCGGCACGTTCTGGGGCCAGCGACTCGAAGCCTCGCGCAAAGTGACCATCCCCCTCGCCTTCTCGAAATGCGAGAGCGAGGGACGCTATCGCAACTTCGAGAACGCGGCCGCACACCTGAAGGACCCCTCGAAGGTATTCAAGGTCAACGGCGTCGGCTACTCCTTCGACGACACCGACCCCTACAAGACCCTCGAGGGCGCGGCCTACATCCTGCAGACCTATCCCGACAAGAAGCTCGAGGCCTACTGCGACTCCGTCATCGACATCATCGGCTCGGCACAGGAGCCCGACGGCTACCTCTACACCGCACGCACGCAGAACCCCGCCAACCCGCACCACTGGGCCGGCGACCGCCGATGGGTGAAGGAGGAGGACCTCTCGCACGAGCTCTACAACCTGGGCCACATGATTGAGGGCGCCGTGGCCTACTGGCAGGCAACGGGCAAGCGCAAGTTCCTCGACATCGCCCGCCGCTATGCCGACTGCGTCTGCCGCGAGGTGGGCCCGCAGCCCGGCCAGGCCTGCGTCGTGCCCGGCCATCAGATAGCCGAGATGGCGCTGGCCAGGCTCTATCTGGCCACGGGCGAGAAGAAATACCTCGACGAGGCGAAGTTCTTCCTCGACTATCGCGGCAAGACGACCATCACCCACGACTACTCGCAGGCCCACAAGCCCGTCGTCGAGCAGGACGAGGCCGTCGGTCATGCCGTCCGCGCCGCCTACATGTATGCCGGCATGGCCGACGTGGCCGCGCTGACCGGCGATCAGGACTACGTCAAGGCCATCGACGCTATCTGGGACAACATCGTCTCGAAGAAGCTCTACATCACCGGCGGCATCGGCGCCACGGCCAGCGGCGAGGCCTTCGGCAAGAACTACGAGCTGCCCAACATGTCGGCCTACTGCGAGACGTGCGCCGCCATCGGCAATGTCTACGTCAACTACCGCCTCTTCCTGCTCCACGGCGAGGCCAAATACTACGACGTGCTGGAGCGCACCCTCTACAACGGACTCATCAGCGGCGTCTCGCTCGAGGGCAACGGCTTCTTCTATCCCAACCCCCTCGAGTCGATGGGACAGCACCAGCGCCAGGCTTGGTTCGGCTGCGCCTGCTGTCCGTCGAACATCTGCCGCTTCATCCCCTCGCTGCCGGGATATGTCTATGCCGTCAAGGACCGCAACGTCTACGTCAACCTGTTCCTCTCGAACAAGGGCAGCCTCAAGGTGGGCGGCAAGAAGCTGACGCTCAGCCAGACGACGGACTATCCCTGGAACGGCGACATCACCATCAACGTCGACCAGAACGCCGCCGGACAGTTTGCCATGAAGATCCGCATCCCCGGATGGGTGCGCAACCAGGTGGTGCCCTCCAACCTCTATCAATACACTGACAACAAGCGCCCGACGGCCTCCTGTCAGGTGAACGGCAACACCGTTGCCGTTACCCCCGGCGCCGACGGCTACCTGACCATCGACCGCCGCTGGAAGAAGGGCGACCGCGTCCAGATCCACTTCGACATGGAGCCCCGCACCGTCCGCGCCAACAACCGTGTGGCGGCCGACCGCGGCATGGTCAGCATCGAGCGCGGACCGCTGGTCTACTGCGCCGAGCATCCCGACAACAGCTTCGACGTGATGAGCGCCCTCATCAACCAGGCGCCGCAGTTCCAGCTTGGCCAAGGCGAGATTGCCGGCACGCCCGTCGTCACGCTCACGACTGACGCCCAGACGCTCCACTTCAACAAGCAGGGCCGGCTGGAGACGCAGGACCAGCGCCTGACGCTCATCCCATACTATGCCTGGTGCCATCGCGGCAGCGGCAAGATGCGCGTATGGCTGCCGCAGGACCTCAGCGCCACCACCCCCGCCCAGCCCGCCACGTTGGCCAGCGAGAGCCGCGTCAGCAGCTCGTCGCAGGTGCCCGCCCTGTCGGCCATCAACGACCGTCTGGTGCCGAAGGACGAGAACGACCGCTCGGTGCCCTACACCCACTGGTGGCCGAAGAAGGCCGTGACGGAGTGGCTCGGCTACGAGTTCCCTGAGGAGGCCACCGTCCAGTCGGCCACCGTCTACTGGTTCGACGACCGTCCCTGGGGCGGCTGCCGCGTGCCTAAGTCATGGCGCATCCTCTATCAGGACGCTCAGGGACAGTGGCAGCCCGTCAGCGGCGCCGATGCCTACCCGACCGACCTTGGCGCTGCCTGCACCGTCAACTTCGACCCCGTCAAGACCAAAGCCGTCCGCCTGGAGGTCGTCCTGCCGGATGAGTTCGCCGCCGGAGTCTATGAATGGATTATGAAGTAGAGAAGATAATACCTTTTAAAAAAGATAAAGTTACAGACCCCACCCCCAACCCCTCCCCTTGAAGGGAGGGGAGTAAGCCTCCCCCGACCCCTCCAAAGGAGGGGAGAGGCTGGCGCACTGCCCGACGGGAATGACGGCGCAGCTGCTCCCCTCCCTTCAAGGGGAGGGGTCGGGGGTGGGGTCTGTAACTTCCATATAGATAAACATCGGACGCCACAATCAAGAAATGGCCCTTTTCGATAGTAATATAGGGGTATATTACCTTCGAAAAGGGCCATTTCTTTGTTTTTGTCCTGTCCGATCAGACGACAACGCTGACCGCCAGACGGGCGGCGTCGAACGTGACGCCGGGGGTGCGCTCGACGAATCGCGACAGCACGCCCTGGCGGGCCAAGGCGCGGGGCTGGCCGATGTGGAGGCGGCCGGGCTCCATGAGCCACAGCACGTCGGCCACCTGCAGGGCCAGCTCCAGGTCGTGGGTGGAGAGGAAGACGGTCTTGCGGGCCTCGCGGCTGATGCGGCGCAGCAGCAGCAGCATCTCCACCTTCGAGGGATAGTCGAGGAAGGCCGTCGGCTCGTCGAGATAGACGACGGGCGTCTGCTGGGCCAGCGCCTTGGCGATCATGACCTTCTGGCGCTCGCCGTCGCTGAGCGTCGAGACGAGGCGCTCCTCGAGCGACTCGATGTCGACGAGGCGGAGGGCCTCGCTGACCACCTGCTCGTCGTCGGCCGACAGTCGGCCCCAGAAGCCCGTGTAGGGCGAGCGGCCCAAGCAGACCATCTCGCGGGCCGTCATCTGCTGCACGTCGGGCCGCTCGGTCAGCACGACGCCAATCATGCGGGCCAGCTCGCGGTCGGTGTAGCTGTCGAGCTCGCGGCCGCCGATGGTGATGCTGCCCGCGAGCTTGGGCTGAAATCCTGAGAGGGTGCGCAGCAGGGTCGACTTGCCGATGCCGTTCTGTCCGAGCAGGCAGGTCAGCTCGCCGCTGTTGATCGTGGCGTCAAGGTGCTCGGCGACGACCTTGGTGCCTTTCTTTGTCTGATAGCCGATGCTGAGGTCGGTGAGGGTTACCATTTTTTTCTTTTTTGTCGTTATGTCGTTATTCCGGGATTCCGTTTTTTCGTTATGTCGTTATAACGATATTCCGTTATTTCGTTATAACGTTATAACGGGATTGTCGGAATTATTTCATGATTTTCTTTCCCTGCTGGATGATGATGCCGCGGCGGGCGGGGGCGGCGGGGCGCCCCTGCAGGTCATAGGGCTGAGGGGCGGGGGCGGCGGCGGTGCTGATGGTGCTCACGGCCTGCGGCTCGGCCTCCGGACTGACGACGAAGACGAAGCGGCGGGTCATGCGGCTGCCCGACTGCTCATCGACGACGCCGACGTTGAGCCAGCGCACCAGCGGCAGCGCGGGCGCGACGCGCAGCTGGCGGCCCTCGTAGCTGTAGACGAAGCCGTCGCGCAGGTGCTCGTCGGTGTCCTCGGGCATGAAGTCGGCATAGCCGGCGAAGTAGGACGCGAGGTCGATGACGAGCTCGTCGCCGGGGCGCACGGCAAAGTGGGGATGGGCCATCACCTCGAGGAAGTCCTCCAGGTTGGTGTAGCCGTTGTGGTCGAGGTCGCCGTTGTGGTCGGGCGTGGCGGGATCGGAGCCCGTCGTGCGCTCCCACCAGTCGGGCATGCCGTCGCGGTCGGTGTCGTAGTCGTCGGCGCGGAAGGCCTCGGTGATGCCCAGGCCGAGGAAGCCCTCGGCGTCGGTCTCGCGGTCGATGAGCCCCTTCTTGTGCGACTTGCAGCCCGTGGTCGACGTGGTGCCCGTGAGGGTCTCGTGGACGATGCGCGCGTCGTGGTTGCTTAGGGCGGGCTGGTTGCAGCCCACGTCGCTGAGCACGTTCTGATAGGCCTGCCCGGCCGTCTCCACCGTGGCATAGCTGCGGAAGAAGGGCTCACGGACAAAGACGTCCCACGAGAGTTGCTGGCCGCCCGAGAGGGTGTACTTATAAGTATTGTTGAGGGCGTCGGGCGTCCGCGTGCCGTTCAGGTTCTCGCGGATGTTGCCGCTGACGTAGTAGGCCTGCGTGCCCGTGCCGGTGCCCTCGATCTGAGCGTCGAGCAGGATGGTCTTGGTCGTGGCAGGGCCCATCTTGTAGTAGTTGGCGACAAACTGTCCCTCGTGAGTGCCGCCGTCAGTGGCGCGCGAGCCCCAGTTGTAGACCACGTTGTTGAACACGTCGTGATGGCCGTCGTAGGCTCCCTGGCCGTCGAGTCCGCCCGAGAGGCTCCAGTTGCGGCCCTCGTTGTGGGCCAGCAGGTTGTGATGGAACGACGAGCCGAGGGCGCCCTGCTCGCCGCCGCCGATGGTGGCCGCGAAGCCGTGGGCCTTGCCGGCCTCATAGTTGGGGTGGTCGGCGATGTTGAGGGCCTCGCTGATGATCGTGCGCTGCAGGGTGATGTTCTTCGCATTGCGCGAGGAGAAGCCCTCGTCGACGGTCCATGCGATGGAGCAGTGGTCCATGATGGCATGGTCGGCGCCGGCCATGCCCATCCCGTCGAGGCCGCGGCTCGTGTCGCCGTTGTGATAGCCCAGGTGGAGGCGGAGGAAGCGGGTGATGCAGTCGGACGCCATGCCCAGGGGCGCACCGGTGATGACGATGCCCTGGTCGGGGGCCGTCTGTCCGGCGATGGTGACGTAGGGGTCGCTGCAGGTCAGCCGCGCCTTGAGGTCGATGCGGCCGCCGACGTCGAAGACGACGGTGCGGGGACCCTTGGCGCAGGTCAGAGCCCAGCGCAGCGTGCCGGGCTGCGGGTCCTGCGGATTGTCGTCGAGCGACGTGACGTGGACCACGGCGCCGCCGCGTCCGCCGATGGCGAAGCGGCCGTAGCCCTCAGCGTCGGGGAAGGCGAGCCGGCGCGGGCGGAAGGCCCACGTGTCGCCCTCGTAGACGGTGCCGTCGGCCGTCTCCTCGTCGACGCGCCAGTAGTAGACGTTCATCGGCGAGAGGTCGTGCTGCTTCAGGTTCGTGCCCAATGTCGTGGCATAGCGCTTCAGGCTGTCGGGCGACGTGCCGACGTAGACGTGATGGCGGACGGCCGTCGCAGCCCCCGTCCACTCCAGCGTCGTGACGCCCGCCTCGCCGCAGTCGGCATGCCAGTCCTGGTCGGCAGGATAAGGGTCGGAGGCCGTCGTCAGCGGGTTGGGGCGGTCGAAGACGAGGGCGTCGATGAACAGCGACGTCGTGCGATAGCCCTGCGTATAGTCGACAGCCGGGTCGGGCTGGGTGCGCCAGACGATGCTGACGGGCCGCCCCTCGGTGGCCGTGAAGCGCACGTAAGACTGGCCGCTGGCGGTCGTCGTCTGGGCGCGGTTGGTCTGGGCGACGCCTTCGAGCTGCAGCTCGCCGTCGACGTAGACGTTGAGCCGCGGCCCGTCGTAGCCCGAGGGATTATTATGATAGGCCAGCAGCGAGTGCTCGCCCGGCGTGAGACCGCTGACGGTGAGCACGAGGCCCACCTCGCCCGCCTGCAGCTGAGGCGTGTTGCCGTCGGCATCGAGGCCGTAGACGCCGACGCCGTCGCTGACAAGCTTCGAATACTTGTTCACGCCGTCCTTCCACCACTCGCCCTTCAGCGTGCGGCCGGCCGCCGCGCCCTCGAGGCCCAAGGTGAGGGTCAGCCCGCCGACCTCGGTCGTGGCCTCGGCCTGCGTGCCGATGGTCCACGCCGTGAAGCCCGTCTCGGTGCGGTTCTGCGAGTTATTGATGTCGATGCGCTGGGCGCTGCTGCCGACGGCGGCCGCCAGCAACATGGTCATGACGTAAAAGCGGTTCATAAGCATGGGCATGATTAGTTTTAGGCTGCAAAAATACGAAAAAAGCTTGATATTGCCGTCACATTTTGGGAAGATTAACGCTCCGCGGCTTTGTCGTCTCGCAGAATCTGTGTACTTTTGCCTGCAATATGAACGAATGGCACGAACTACACTCGCAGCAGCCCCGCCCCACGGCGATGAACGATCCCTTCTGCTACGAGCCCCACCCCATGTGCGTCGAGGCGGCCGAGGCCGTCGTGGCGCACGTCAAGACACTCCCCGACTGGCACGACGAGGTCAGCCAGGGCAAGATGTTCGGCGTGCTCATCTGCGAGGATGCCGACGGCCGGCTGGGATTCCTGGCGGCCTACAGCGGGCAGATCGGGGGGCGCGCCGACTGGCCGTGGTTTGTGCCGGCCGTCTTCGACTACCTGCAGCCCGACGGCTATTTCAAGCAGGAGGAGGCCCGCATCACGCTGCTCAACCATAGGCTGGCCGAGCTCGAATGTGCCGATGATTACGTGTCTTTAAAGTCGCGGTTAGCCAGCTTGAGGGAGCAGGCCGACCGCGAGATTGACGACTATAAGGCCATGATGCGCGAGGCCAAGGCCCGCCGCGACGCCATTCGCGAGCAGGCGAGCAGTCCTGACCTCATCAGAGAGAGTCAATACCAGAAGGCGGAGCTGCGCCGACGGAAACAGCGCTGGCGCATGACGATAGCGCAGGCGGAAGCTGATGTGCTGTCGATTCAGGGCGAGATGGACCGGCTGAAGCACGAGCGCAGCCAGCGCAGCGACGCCCTGCAGCGGTGGCTCTTCGACCAGTTCCGGATGCTCAACGGCCGCGGCGAGCGGCGCACGCTGACCGAAATCTTTGCCCCCTCGGTCCCCCCGGCCGGCTCGGGCGAGTGCTGCGCGCCGCGCCTGTTGCAGTATGCCTACGGCCACGGGCTGCGGCCCCTGCAGATAGCCGAGTTCTGGCAGGGCCGCTCGCCGCGCATGGAAATCCGCCACGAGGGCCATTTCTACACGGCCTGCCGTGGCAAGTGCAAGCCCATCCTCGAGTGGATGCTGGGAGGGGAAGGTGGAAGGTTGAGGGTTTTTAAAGGTGGAAGGTTGAAGGTTGAAGGAGGAGGGGTCGGCTTCGCCGAGGATGAAGGACAAAGGATGAAGGACGAAGGACATCAACCTTCAACCCTCAACCCTCAACCTTCAACCTTCAACCTCGGCGCAGCCGACACATCAACCTTCAACCTTCAACCTTCCACCTTTAAAAACCCTCAACCTTCAACCCTCACGCTCGACCGCGACATCATCGTCGTCGACAAGCCGTCGGGGCTGCTGTCGGTGCCGGGCAAGGGCGAGGCGGCGTCTTTGGAGAGCCTGCTGAGCGAGCGCTATGGCGAGATATACATGGTCCACCGGCTCGACATGGACACGTCGGGACTGATGGTCGTGGCGCGCAGCCGTGCGGCCTACCACCACCTGCAGCGGCAGTTTCTTGAGCGCACGGTCAGCAAGCAATACATCGCACTCGTCGACGGCATCATCACCCACAGCGGCACCATCCGGCTGCCCCTGCGACCCGACCTCGACGACCGTCCCCGACAGCTCGTCGACTACACCTATGGCAAGGAGGCCACGACCGACTATGAGCCTATCTGTCAGAGGCCCGACGGCCGCACCCTCCTCCGGCTGACGCCCCACACGGGCCGCACCCACCAGCTGCGCGTCCATTGCGCCCACGCCGACGGTCTGGCCGCCCCCATCGTCGGCGACCGCCTCTACGGCCACCCGTCCGCCCAGCGCCTCTGCCTACACGCCGCCAGCCTCACCTTCGTCCACCCCACGACGGGCGAGTTGATGCGATTCACGTCGGATGCGCCGTTTTAAGGGGGCTTTCTTGGGGGGATACCTGAGCCGTGTTGCTGGGAGTTGAGACAACCATTGTTAAAAGTTACAGACCCCACCCCCACCCCCTCCCCTTGAAGGGAGGGGAGAAAGCCTCCCCCGACCCCTCCGAAGGAGGGGGGAAACCCCACCCGACCTCCCCGAAGGGGAGGAGGGGCTGGCGCACTGCCCGACGGGAATGACGGCGCAGCCGCTCCCCTCCCTTCAAGGGGAGGGGTTGGGGGTGGGGTCTGTAACTTCAAACAACGATTGACTGTACTCCCATCAGCCCAAACTCACTCGGAATTATCTTTACATATAACCCTTCGCGAAAGAAAAAGCGGCGCTTCTCAGCTCAAGAAGCGGCGCTTTTTTCATCAAAAAGGACCGCTTCTCGCATCGAAAAACGGCCCTTCTTTTTTCATTAATCACGAATAGACTGAATATCAGGCGGTTGCACTATCATAGCCATTCATTAAGAATTTTCATGACAAAAACCACCGCCGTTCAACCCCGCTGCGTCACCGCGCGAGGATGACGTCGACGAGCATCGTCACGTCGGCTATGGTCACTTGGCCGTCGCCGTTGAGGTCGTAGTTCTTGTTCTTGTCCATGAAGAGCACCGTCCAGGAGCCGTCCGTGCCCAGCTGGCTCATGACGTCGGCCGAGGTGAAGCTGGCCGTGTAGACCTTACGTCCGTCGGCATCGGTCGAGGCGAGCGACAGCTGGCTGGTGAGGTCGGCGCCGTTGAACCACAGCTTGGCGACATAGCCGTCGGGCACCACGATGCGTGCCGACTTCTGAGCCGTCGCGGGGTCGGCATCACTCATGGTGCCGGCGTCGGAGGCTTGGTCGGCGCCGACGCTGAGCGTCATCGTGCCGAGGCTGACCTCAGCCTGTGCGCCCTCGGGCACGTCGTCCTTAGCCTGCAGGCTCCATGTGGCCATGGTGGCATCCTTGGCCTTGAAGCCGATGATCCAGTTGGTGGCGTTGAGGATGTCGCCCGTCAGGGGCTGCAGGGTGGCGAGACCATACATGTTGCGCACCCAGGCGGGCTCGGTGGTGAAGAGCGGGCTCAGGTCCACGCCGTCGGCCATGACCACGAGGTCGTGGGTGGCAAAGAATTCTTCACTCTGCTGAGGCGTGCCGACGACCAGGGTGACCGAGGCGGCCTTCTCGCTGACCGGCACGATGCCGCTTTCCCTGACATAACAATCGTCGAGGCGCTTGCCGTTGGCCTGCTCGAGGGTGAAGACGGCCGAGGATCCTTCCAGCAGCGTGACGTTCCACTCCTTGACGGCCTCGGGCTCCTTGACCTGCACGACGAAGGCCTGGTCAGCCATGCGATATTCATATTCGTTATTGCGCATGTGGTAGACGTCGTAGTCGATGCCGTTCTCCGTCAGCGTCTGCTCGTCCTTCGTGAGCATCCAGTCGAGGGTGACGTTGGCCTTGCTGACGCTCAACAGATAGTCTGCGGGCACCTTGATGGCCATGTCGACGAAGCAGGTGTTCTGGTCGTAGGTCACCTTGGGCAGCGAGAACGTGTTGACGCCCTCGTTGACGCTCACCGTCTCGGCCTCGCCGTCAGAGATGTTGTAGCTGTAGCTCATCGAGGCCTGCGAGCTGGCGTCGATGAAGTTGATGTGGTGGCTGACGTAGTTGGGATTAGGATCGCCGTCGCGATGGACCGTGAGCTCGAAGTCCCACACGGTGTAGGCCGACAGGTCGGTCACCTCATACTGGCAGTTGCTGCTCTCATTGCCTGGCGCGGCATCCTGCACCCACACGCCATTGAGCGTCAGCACGCCCTCCTCGCGCGGATTGCCATTGGCCAGCGGCAGATACATCTGGATGACCTTCGAGGCCGGAATGCTGTGGAACTCGCCAGGGCGCAACGTCTCGGCTGTGTCGTAGTCGGCCGTGCCGTCGGCCTTCTTGTCGTACATGGTGAAGACGATGCCGTCCTGGTCGAGCGTGTTGCTGGTGAGTCGCACGGTGCGCATGTCGGTCTGGACGGCGTCGGCAAAGAGGATGAAGATGTCGGCCTCGTAGGTATTCGCATTATTGAATCCGAGGGCGGCATAGTCGAAGTCGTAGTAGGTACCTTTATCCTGGATGGTCGTGGTGGCCTGCTGTGTGATGTCCTCATTGCCCAGATAGACGCTGAAATTGCGTGTGGTGTAGACGATCAGGTGGAGGTCGTGACCGCCGCCGGTGGCGATGTCGGAGCGCAGGATGCTATGGGTGGAGGTGCCTCGTGACACGTATATGGTCTCGAGCCGGCCTGACTTGTAGTACTGGATGGCCACCGCCGCGCCGACGGGGTCACCGTTGCAGATGTTGAGTGTCAGCGAGTCAGGCACTTCGACGGGAATGTCGCCGATGCCCTCGAACTTGCCGGCTACGATGTGGCCGAACTTGGGGAAGCCATAGTTGGGCGTCGAGTTCTGATAGGCCGACAGGCGTCCGGTGGGCACGACGAGGGTCATCTGCGCGACGTCGCCGCTGAAGGTGCTCTCGTAGAGCGTGAAGCTGCCGGGATCGTTAGACAGGATGAACACCTTCATCGTGGGGTTGGCCTGCTTGAAGATCGAACCATACAGATCCCGGGCCGAAGAGGGCAGCCAGAGCGTGTCGACCTGGGTGAGGCCGCTGAAGGCATAGCTGGGGATGGTGTTGGGCATATTGATGCCGTAGCCGTAGTTGTCGACGCTGCAGAAGGGCGTCGCATCCTGCACGAACGAGGCGCTGGCCAGGTCGAGATAGGTGACGTTGTAGCCCGTGGCAGCACCGCCGAGGGCGAAGGGCACGCCGCACAGGCGGCGGATCTCGCGCAGGTCGGCCGAGTTGAGCGGACCGCTGACGGTCAGCCCCGACAGCATGTGCTGCTCCTTGTCCGACATGGCCTGCAGTGCTGCGGCCAGCGAGCCGGCCGCGGTGCTGCGGAAGGCGAAGCTGACCCATGGCGACTCGCTGATGCCGTCAGCCGGCCGCATGTTGCCGAAGAGGCGCCAGCCCGTGCGCGCGCTATACTTACTATAGGTGCCGGCGGGCACGATGAGGGTCATGCCCTCCACGGCACCGGCGAAATATGCATCGTCGGCCACAGGCGGTGTCTGGTCGGAGACGATGACCACCAGATTGCTCTTGCAGCCCTGCATGCCGCACTCTTCTCCCGTATAGCGGCGCGACTTAGGCAGACAGAGCGTGTCGAGCGACGAGAAGCCGCTGAAGGTCATGTCTTGGTCGGTCAACTGAGCCTCCGACAAGTCGAGCATGCGCAGGCTGACGCCGCTGACGGAACCATTGCACATCTGGCGCAGCGTCTCCCAGTCGTCAGCATAGAGCTTTCCCTTCACCTTCAGGCGCTTCACGGCGCTGAGCTGGCTGGCCGAGTATTGGCCGAACCAGCTGGAGAACGAACTGCTCACCTCCTCATATTCCGAGAGCGTCACCCCGGAGAGGTCCTCCACGATCTTAAACTGCTGCCAGCCATACATCGCCCGGTAGGGCTGGCCCATGCCGGCCGGCACACGGACGGTGATGAACCGCTTCTGGCCGTCGTTGAAGGCAGAGGAAATCATCGGCATCGGATAGCCCTCGACGGCCGGCGAGAGGCAGTCGATGGTGAGCGCACGACCCGGGTAAGACGCTTCACTATAGAACGCCTGATAGCCCAACATCAGGTCGGGATTGGAAAAGCGGAGGGTGACAGGCGTCACGTTAGGCAGCACCTCGGCAAAGGCCCTGTCGCCAATCGTCCGAAGCACGTTCGAACCCCAGTTGAAGCCGGTCAGGCCTGAACAATTGCAGAAGGCTTCAGCTCCGATGGTCTCCACCTTGGGAATGTTGATGGTCGTCAGCGCTTGGCTGTAATAGAAAGCCCGCTGGCCGATGGTCACCAGATTGGGTCCGTCGAGCACGGTCAGCGCCGAGTTCATGAAAGCACTATCGGCAATCTCGGTCACCCGCGGCAGACTGATCGTCTGGATAGTAGTTTCCTCAAACGCACGTTTACCAATCATCGTCACGTTTGGAATCTGAATGTTGCTGATGCTTGAACCGCGGAAAGCACCGGGCGGGATGGTGGTCACCAGAGGCAGCTGAATGCTCCTAATCGCCGATGAAGCAAACGCCTCATCCCCGACAGACGTCACCTGACTCGCGTCGAGAGTGGTCAATCCGGAGTATGCGAAAGCAGCCCGACCTATCGTCTTAACTGAATTGGGCAGGGTGATGGAGGTCAGTTTGGAGCAGTTTGTAAAGCAACTGTCGCTAATAGACTTCAGAAGCGGAGGGAGGACGACATGGCTGAGAAGTGGATTATTCCGCAGCAATCCTATAGGAAGCGTCTCCAACTTTGACTGCGCTGAGAACTCAACGCTCTCAAGGTTCTGACAACCACCCAGAAAGTAAAGATTAGCCGTAAAATTAGGCGGCAGAATGACTTTCTTCCAATTGGTCGTATGAGTATATACAAAATTATATTGTTTTGTGAGCAAGGAACTACTGAACCCTTTCACGGGATAGGTCTCACTATTTATGATAATCTCATTGAGCGGAGCAATCGTCGTCAGTGCGTCAGGAATACTTTGAACAAAAGCATCGTGATCAATAAAACCGTAAACGATACCATTAGCATCCGTATAAAAATCTTGTTGTGCCCATGCCGCTTGGCCCCAGGTAAATGCCATCAAGGTGGCTAATAAAAATCTGAGCTTTTTCATATTTCTTTGTATTTTAATTGGTTTTACTCGCACAAAAATACAAAGAAATCTGTTATGCTTGGTTGGGTCTCCCCCTTAAATAACGTTAAACCTGCGCGTTTTGAAAAGAATAGACAAGCTATTTGGAAAATATAGACAAGCCCGTTGAGACTTTATGAGGATTATTCCGCCACGAGGCGGCCTCCACGGATGTGGAAGCCGCGACGTGGGGCTGAGGTGAGGGGCCGGCCCAGGAGGTCGCAGGCGGGGGCGTCGGTGGCCGTGGGCAGTGCGGGGTGGCTGACGGCGGCGGCCTCGGCGCGTTCGTAGCTGACGGTGTTCATCGACTGGGCCTCGTTGACGAGCGCGTCGGCGGAGCGGCAGGGGACGTAGAGCTCGAGGCTCGAGCGCAGCAGGCGCCCCTGGCAGTGGGCCGCGACCTCGTCGGGCGAGAGGGCCGAGCGCCAGAAGAAGACCTCGCTGAGCTGGCGGCTGAGCGCCGGGCGGCTCTGGTCGCCGACGACGACCTGGCTGAGCGAGCTGAGGCGCTCGCGCTGCTCGGTGGGAGCGGGCGTGTCGTCGAGATAGAGGAGGGTGCGGCCCTGGGCGTAGTAGTGGGTGAGGGTGACGGTGTGCCACGTGTCGTCGTCGGCGATGGCCGTCGTGGTGGTGATAGTGCGGCCGGTGGGGTTGGTGTAGACGACGTGCCCCTCGTCGTCGATGTCGACGTGGCCCTGTCGGGCGGCGGCCGTCAGCTGCAGCAGCATGAGGCGGCCGGCCTGTCGTCCGCGGAAGCGCAGGCTGACGGTGAAGGGATGGACGGTGCCCTCGACGGTCCAGCGGAGGGCATCGCCGCCAGCGAGCGTCATCGAGCACGTCTGGTCGCGCTCGGGCTGCGGCTTGCCGGCCTGGAGGGCGTCGAAGAGCGAGGGCGTCATGGCGAAGAGGAACTCGCGGTGGCCGGCGGTCGTCGGGTGGGCGTTGTCTTGCATGTAGCCCGATGCCCAGTGTCCGGCGCCGTCGTCGATGGCGCCGAGGGTGTTGACGGATGCGACGTCCCACTCGTGGATCATGAGGTTCATCTTCTTGATGGCGGCATAGTCGTCGGGAGTGAAGTCGCCGCGCGTGTAGTTGTTCATCACCACGGGGACGCGGCCGTCCTGACGAATCTTGCTGATGAGCGTCTGCATGTTGCGCGAGAACTGGTCGACGATGCGCTGCTTGTCGCTGGCCTCATGGACGCCCTCGTTGCCCATCGACAGTCCGATGATGACGTAGTGGGCGTGGTCGCGCGTCATGTCGCCATAGCGGTCGAGGAGGTTCTGCGTGGTGTTGCCGCCGATGCTGATGCCCGAGACGTAGAAGGGGTTCTCGCTGAGCCCGGCGTCGAGGCGCTCGCGGAGCTGCTCGCCGTAGAGGTAGGCATAGCCGCGGTTGCCCGTGGCGCCCTGTCCGTTGCAGACGCTGGAGCCGAAGGCCGAGATGCGCCAGGGGTCCTCGGGGGCGCTGAAGTTCCACGCCTTGGTGTCGAGGCGGAAGGAGACGTCGTAGGTGCCGCCGTTGATGCGTATGTTGGCCGACTTATAGCTCAGCTCGGGGCACTCGAAGTAGACAAACTTGTCGCTGAAGAGGAAGATGCCGGAGTCGTCGAGCGTGGCCGACGCCTCGTAGCTGTTGCCGTCGGTGGTAGTGAGCTCGATGCCCTCGCCGGCGATGTTGCCGCGCAGGTAGACGCGGCGCCCGTCGGCCACTGAGGCGGCTGCGACCAGCAGGAGTAATGTACAGGTTGATAAGAGTCGTCGCATAGTTCTGAAAATGCAAAAGTGCCGCTTCCCGACGGTAATATAGGGGTATATTACCTTCGAAAAGCGGCACTTCGGGTTATTTGATAGTTAAATTCACTGTTTGCGTTGGGGGGGGAGTTACAGACCCCAGGGAAGTTACAGACCCCACCCCCGACCCCTCCCCTTGGAGGGGAGGGGAGCTGCTGCGCCGTCGTTCGCGACTGGCAGAGCGGTAGTTTCTACCTCCCTTGTGGAGGGATTCTCCTTTGGGGAGGGATTCTCCTTTGGGGAGGGATTCTCCTTTGGGGAGGGATTCTCCTTTGGGGAGGGATTCTCCTTTGGGGAGGGGTTGAGGGTGGGCTTCTCCCCTCCCTTGGGGAGGGGTTGGGGGTGGGCTTTTACTTAACGTAGAACTTACGTCCGTCGCGGATGAAGAGGCCCTTCGCGGGGCGGCTGACCTGCTGACCCTGCAGGTTGTAGGTGCGGCCGGTCTGAGCCGTGGTGCTGGTGATGACATCCTTGACGCCGAGCTGCTCCTCGGAGGGCTTCTGAGTGCCGTAGTAGGTCAGCCGGAAGTTGTCGACGACCACCCAGTCGCGCTCCACGTCGCCGCGGATCTTCGAGACGATGAACATCAGTTCGCCGCTGTTGCCCACCTCGACAAGCATCTGGTTCTTGTAGAGTCCGTTCTGGAAGTACTCGCAGGCCTGCGGGATGTTGTAGGGGAACTCGCCGAGGTACATGCGCTCGGCCGACTGGTCCTCCTTCATGCGGAGGTTGCCGTTCTCGTCGTACTGTTCCTGACCGTTCTCGTCGAGGTCGGGGATGAGGGGCAGCACCGTGCGGCGGTCGCCCAGACCGGGCGCCTTGTCGACCTCGCTGAGGATGTTGGGCAGGAGGACGTCGCCATCGGTGGCGTCGAACGAGGTGAGCGAGGCGTCCTGACGCTTCTCGCCGCCGGCAGCGACGACGCGGATCTGGTTCTCATGGTCGCCGTCGCGATAGTAGCCCTGCACGCCGACGGCATAGTAACCTGGCAGCAGGTCGTAGACGGTCTGCGAGAGGTCGAACTCGGCAGCGTTCCAGCACTCATAGGCGAAGTCGGGATGGTTGTCGTAGCGTCCCCAGATGGAGCCGGTGTTATACTGGTTGACCCATGCTGAGACGTCCTCGCGCTGGTTGAAGTTAGGCGACAGGATCTTGTAGGTGGCATCCTGCGGCTGGTCGGCTGTGGCCGTGGCCAGCAGGGCGTCGCGGTCGGCGCGCTTGACGAGACGCCACTGGTTGCAGGGGTCGTCGACGCCATACATGTCGGTGTCGATGTTGCCATAGGTGCCGGGACGATAGCCGAGGAGCATGCGCTGGCCGTCGGGGCCCACCTCGCGGTTGGCGCGTGCCATGACGTAGACGCCATCCTTACCCTCGACGGGGAGGAACTCCCAGAGGTTCTGGGTGGGCGTGTCCATGTAGCCGCCATAGTTGAGGTATTCGCTCTCGCCGCCGTTGTTCAGGTGGGTGTTGATCTTGAATCCGTTGATGGGATCGCCCTCCTCGGGATACTCCGTGCCGCTGATGAGGCTGACCTCGACGCCGGGGAATCCGACGTAGGCGTGTGCACCCCAGTCGCCGCCGCCGCAGAGGAAGCGCTGGAGACCTACATTATAGATATAGAAGTCGCCGTCCTCGGGGGCATTGCCCTTGAAGACATCCTTCTGCTTGTCGGCAGCCTTGATCTTGCGGGCGATGCGCAGCTGGTTCAGGGCGTCGTTGATCTGACCGAGGCTCTCGGCATGCTCGGTGGCGGCCTGTGCGCGGGCGATGATGTCGGCATCGACGCCAGCCTCCTGGGCAAACGGGATGGTCAGCTCGATGAAGCGCAGGGGATCCTGGGCGCCGCGCACGTCGTTGAGGGCGTTGACGAGCTGCTGGGTGGCCTCGCGCAGTCCTTCGAGCGTGTCAGCCTCGTTGCGGGCCTTCTCGCCGTTCTCGAGGGCCGTGGTGAAGAAGTCGGTGCGCACGCCGTCGAAGCTCTTGGCATTCTCGAGGGCCGTGTTGTAGTCCTTGGTGGCCTGGAGGGCGTCGCGCAGGGCGATGACGGCGCTCTGCATGACGGTGGCGTCGTTGCTGCTCAGTGCGTCCTGAGCGGCAGCCAGAGCGGCGGTGAGCAGGGCCGTGGTCTCGCCGTCGAAGGCCTTGGCCTCGTCGAGGGCGGTGGTCAGGTTGGCCTTCACCTCGTCGAGGTTGATCTCATTGCCGAGATAGGTCAGCCGGAAACTGTCGAAGACGGTCCAGTCGTCGTTGACGTGGCCATCCTTGACGACGCCGATCTTCAGCGTGCCGTCGCTGACCACCACCTTGATGGGCTCGTTCCAGTAGCCGCCCTTGAAGAAGCAGTTGGAGGCGCGGTCGAGGGCATTGCCGGGGACGGAGTTGCCGGGGATGTAGACGCCGCCCTGGGGCACAGCGTATGACTGGAGGTCTTCCTCCGTGACGCCGCTGTTGCAGATGGACATGAAGGGATGGGTGACGTCGTTGGCGAAGTAGGAGGCGCGGATGACTTCCTCGCCAGCCAGATACTTGTTGCCGATTTGTGTCTCAGGCCCGTCGCGATAGAAGCCCTGGACGCTCAGCTCGTAGGTGCCGTTGGGGATGCCGGTCAGTGTCTGCGAGAAGTCGATGATGCGGTCGGAGTTCCAGCTCTCGAAGGCGCGGTTGGCATGCACGATGCCGTCGCCGCCCGTGACGTTGTTGCCACCCTCGAAGCGGCGTGTCCACTGGTTGAAGCGCTCGTCCATGTTGGCAAAGTCGTGGGCGCCGATGAGCCATGTGGCGTCCTTAGGGTTCTCCTTCGTGGCCGTGGCCAGGTCGGCCATGCGCTCCTCGCGGGTGACGAGCTGCCAGTCCTCGTTCTGTCCGAAGTCGTCGAGGAATCCGTCGTCGTCGACGTTGAGGAAGTGCTCCTGCTCGCCGGTGAAGATGCGGTAGCAGCCGTTCTCCTTCTTGTCGAAGGTCCAGATGGTCTTGGGTTGGTCGGTGTCGAGATAGAAGGGGGCGTCCCATCCGTTGATGCTGTGGTTGCGGCCGAACTTGGGGTTGATGCGGTAGCCGCCCTCCTCGGCCACGATCTCGAAGTCGAGTCCGTAGGGGCCGAGCTGTGCGCGTGTGGTCCAGTCCTCAGCCACGCGGTTGTTGTTCTGCAGCCATTGGCCGGAGTTGGTGTTGTAGAGATAGTACGTACCGCCCTCGGCCGGCAGTTCGTTGCCTGCCCATGGCGACGTCTGGGCCTGGATGGCAGTGGCAGCCATGAGGCCAGCGACGAGTAAAAGATTCTTTTTCATACGCTTTTAGTTATTAATAAATGATGATATTGAGTCAAAATGTCGGGGCAAAATTACGCCTTTTCCCCCGCATGGCGGGAAAAATGCTAATCATAAAAGGACAAAATCTTGCCAAACAGCTATTTCTGGGCCACTTTGCGGGCCGTCCCGTCGGCCAGCTGCTCGATGACGATGCTGGCCGTGGCACTGTCGGCAGGCTGTCCCGAAAGGGTGTAGACGCTGCGCACGTCGGCCCCCGAGGCGGCCGTGGGCCGGATGGCGGCGGCGTCGCCGAAAAGTGGCGCGTCGGCCGTCGTGGAGGGCTGGCGGTTGCGAATCTGGGGCCACCCCTGCTTGTCCCAGGTGATCTGGTCGAGGTAGACCTTGCGGCCGGCGTCGGGGTCGGCGGCGTCGAAGCCGTGGTAGAGCATCCAGTACTGTCCGGCGTCGTCGCGGACGATCTCGGAGTTGTGGCCGGGGCCGACCACCTTGCCGCTCTTCTGCAGCAGCGGCGAGAAGTTGTTCTCCAGCGCATCGAATCCGCCCTTGTTCTGATAGGGGCCGAAGAGCTCCTCCGAGCGGGCCACCATGACGCGGTAGGTGCTGTTGAGCCCCTCGCAGCACGTGCCGGCCGAGCCGAAGAGATAGTAGTAGCCGTCGTGCTTGTAGATATAGGTGCCCTCGGTCAGGGTGCCGGCTATCTGGACTTTCTCGGCGCCGGGCTTCAAGCTCAGGCCGTCGTCGGCGAGCTCGATGCCGTAGATGCCGCGGAAGGAGCCCCAGAAGAGATATTTGTGGCCGTCGTCCTCGATGTAGAAGGGGTCGATGCTGTTCTGCACGCCGATCTCGCTCGAGATGAACAGCTTGCCGTGATCGGTGAAGGGACCCGTGGGGCTGTCGGCCGTGGCCACGCCGATGCCGCACTGCCACTCGCCGCCCCAGGTCGACTTCGAGTAGTAGAGCACGTACTTGTCGCCGATGCGGTTGATGTCGGGCGCCCATACCGACCCGCCGGGCACCATCTGCGGCCGTGTCTGGTCGGTGAAGCAGGTGCCCATGTAGCGCCACGTGACGAGGTCGGCCGAGCGGTAGATGGGCACGTTGCGGATGTTCTCCGTGGCGTAGAGGTAGAAGTAGCCGTCGTCGGCCCGGATGACGGTCGGGTCGGGCAGCGAGGTGTTGATCACGGGGTTCTGATACGTGGCAGTCTGGGCGCCGGCGAGTCCTGGAGCCAGGACGGCCGACAGTGCGACGGCGGCGAGCAGTTTCAGTGTAGCTTTCATTGATGTCTTAGTTGGATGGTTGATTCGTCGGCAAATTTACGAATAATATTTGAAACCGAAGGCTATTATCTGTTCATAAAAAGAAAAATGCCGACAAAATGTCGACAAGGCCCGGTTATTGTCCGGTCAAACGCCCTGAAAAACTAAAATCACACTGAGATTTATTAAAATCACACTGAGATTTTATGTCGTCACGTCGTGATTTTATAAAATCACACTGAGATTTTAGTTTTAAGCCGTCATTGTCAAAGAAAAATCCGTCCGCGGGATTTGGCCGTTTCGCGACTTCTTTGTATCTTTGCACCCAACTAACAAAACCTAGTAACGACTTCTGACTGAAATGCGACAACGGCTCTATACCTTTCTATATATGCTCGCAGTATGCTGGACCATCGCCACGGCCCAGCCGGCAGCCGTGTTCAAGAGATACATGGCGGCCGACGGGCTGAGCGACAACAGCGTGCTCTGCGGACTGCGCGACAGCTACGGATTCATGTGGCTGGGCACGAACAACGGACTGAACTGCTTCGACGGACGGCAGAACCGCATCTTCCGAAACATGGTGGAGAGCGAGGCCAGCTACGAGAACAACATCATCACCGCCGTCTTCGAATATGAGGGCGACATCTGGCTCGGCGGCTCCTTCGGACTGTGCATCTACGACCGACAGAAGGACACGTTCCGGCCGTTCAACCGCCGCACACGCTACGGCGTCAACATCAGCTCGACCGTGCAGCGCATCGCACAGGGACCCGGCGGACTCATCTGGATCGCCACCCTCGGACAGGGACTCTTCACCTACAACCCCACGACCAGCCAGCTCACCCAGGACAGCCGCCACGGCTCGTTCTTCAGCGACATCCTGACCGTCAACGGCTTCGTCTTCCTCACCTCGCTGCAGGGCAACGTCGTCGTCTACTCCGACGCCGGCAACTACATCAGCCAGTACAGCATCCCCGGCTACGTATCGGACAAGAACAGCATCTGCATGGAGCACATCGGCAGCGACCTCTACATCGGATGCGACCGCGGACTCTATTGCCTCCGCCCAGGACAGCCGGCCATCGAGCCCATACCCACCACGCTCGGCAACACCGCCATACGCTCGCTCAGCGCCAAGGGCAGCGGCGAGCTGCTCATAGGCACCGAGGAGGGCATCTACCTGATGCAGATCGACTCGCGACGCATCAGCCGCTTCGACAATCCCGGCGACCACCAGGGCGCACTGAGCGACCCCATGGTCAACCACCTCATGTGGGACGCCGACAGCACCCTGTGGGTCATGACCCAGATGGGCGGCGTCTGCTACATGCCGACACCCAAGGCACCCATCACGGCCATCAGCGTCGGCAGCCCCGAGAGCGGCCGCAAGCAGATGGTCAGGGCGTTCTGCGAGATGCCCGACGGACGCCTCTGGGTGGGCACCGACAAGGGGCTCCACGTCTTCAACCCCCAGACGCAGCAGCTCAGCGAGGCGCAGCCGGCCCTCAGCCAGGAGATCAACGTGCTCATGCCCGACGGCGACGACCTGTGGATAGGCACGCGCCACGACGGCATCTACGTGCTCAACACCGTCAGCCGCCAGATGCGCCACTATCAATACTCGGCCAGCAAGCCCTACACCATCACCAGCAACGAGATCAACGCCCTGCTGCGCACCCGGGGGGGCGACATCTACGTCGGCACGTCGTGGAGCCTCTGCCGCTTCGACCGCCGCACGGAGAACTTCATGTGGTTTGCCGAGATAGGGTCGATGACCAACGTCACCTCGCTCACCGAGGACACCACCGGCTGCGTATGGGCCGCCAGCAGCAACCACGGACTCTTCCGCCAGACGTCGCCACGGGCCGGATTCCGCAACTATCTCTACAGCAGCCGCAGGGAGGGCAGCGTCGCCTCAAACAACATCACCACGGTCTTCGCCGACAGCCAGGGCACCATCTGGGTGGCCACCAACGGCAACGGACTATGCCGCTACAACCCCGAGAACGACGGGTTCGAGCCCTTCGGGGGCAGCTCGTCGGTCTTCCAGGAGCAGCAGGTCTACTTCGTCACCGAGGACCAGCAGCACTGCCTATGGATGGGACTGGAGAGCTGCATGGCCAAGATCGACGCGCAGCGCAACCCGGCCAACCCGCAGTTGCTGAAGAGCCCGATAAACCTGATGCGCGAGCAGAAGCCGCACAACTCGGCCTACCTCACCCGCCAGGGCGAGATCTACGCCGGGCGCAACGGCGTGCTCGTACACTTCCGCCCCGAACAGGTCGTCATCACCGACCAGCTGATACCCGTCTACGTCACGTCGGTCACGCTGCCCTATCATGCCGGCAACGACCAGCCGGAATGCAACAACCTCTACACCGGGGGCTCGCTCACCCTGCCCTTCGCCGACAACAGCTTCACGCTCCACTTCTCGTCGCCGCGGTTCACGGGCGACACCGACGTGCGATTCGAATACATGCTCAGCGGCGTCGACCAGACCTGGGCTCGCGGCACGCGCAACGCCGAGGCCACCTATGCCAACGTGCAGCCCGGCGACTACGAGTTCCTGCTGCGCGAGGCCGGCAGCGACCAGCCCGACGCCTACGCCCGGCTGCACATCACCATCCTGCCGCCATGGTATCGCACGACGCTGGCCTACATCGCCTACGCCCTGCTCATCGCCGCCGCCATCTTCTGGGCCGTGCGCCGCTACAACCGCCTGCTGAAACGTCGCTACAACCGCCAGATGCAGGAGTTCCAGACCCGGCAGGAGAAGGAGAACTTCGAGTCGAAGATCAGCTTCTTCATCAACCTCGTCCACGAGATACGCACGCCCCTGACGCTGATGAGCCTGCCGCTCGAGGCCATTGAGAATATAAGTGATAAAGTAAAAATGAAAAGTGAAAAATTTGCTGCCGCCAACCAGTCGACGACAGACAATACGGCGGCAGCAAATTCTTCACTTTTCACTCTTCCCTCTTCCCTCAACAGCCACATCGCAGCCATCCGCCGCAACATGAACTACCTCCTGGGCATCACCAACCAGCTGCTCGACTTCCAGAAGGCGGAGCGCGGACACATCGAGCTCGACCTGCACAACACCGACGTCAACCAGCTGCTCAGCGAGGCCTACAGCCAGTTTGAGGACGCCATGCAGATGCAGGGCAAGCAGCTGCAGCTGCAACTGCCCGAGGCGCCCATCACGACGGCCATCGACCGCGAGAAGGTGCTCAAGGTCATGATGAACCTGCTGGGCAACGCCTTCAAGTATGCCCGCAGCGAGGTCATCCTACGGCTGGAACAGACGGCCGACGACCGCCTTTGCATCTCCGTCATCGACGACGGACCGGGCGTGCCGCCCGAGGAGCGCGAAAAAATCTTCGACGTCTACCACCAGATAGCCGGCGACGCCACGGCCAAGCACCTCGGCACCGGCCTCGGACTGGCCTACGCCAAGATGCTGGCCGAGGCCCACGGCGGAGAGCTCACCGAGGAGGACCCGCCGGGCGGCGGCTCCGACTTCCGCCTGTGGCTGCCCATCACCAGCGTCGGCCAGGAGCACGCCGACGACCTCCGAATCCCGATGGAATCGGCCGAAATTGAAGATGAAACGGCGAAAAACGACCAGTCGCGCACCTTCCGCATCCTCATCGTCGAGGACAACGAGGAGCTGCTCCAGATGACCTGCGACGCCCTCCGCCCGCACTACCGCATCCTCAAGGCCCGCGACGGCGAGGAGGCCCTCGACGTGCTGCGCCATCAGGACATCGACGTCATCGTCAGCGACGTCATGATGCCGCGCATGGACGGCAACGAGCTGACGCGACGCGTCAAGCACGACATCAACTATTCCCACATCCCCGTCATCCTGCTCACGGCCAAGACCAGCGTCGAGGCCAAGCTGGAGGGCATGGAGAGCGGTGCCGACATCTATCTGGAAAAACCTTTCTCCGTGAAGCAGCTACACCTGCAGATCATGAGCCTGCTGCGCATGCGACAGACGTTCCACGAGCGTATGCGGCAGATCGACGGCACGCCCGCCAGCGCCAACGACGGCGAGCTGGGCATGAACCAGCAGGACCTGCAGTTCATGGAGCGCCTGCAGCGCATGGTCGCCGAGAACATGCGCGACGAGGAGTTCTCCATCGACCTGCTGGCCGAGCAGATGAACATGAGCCGCTCCAGCTTCTACCGCAAGATCAAGGCCCTGACCGACCTGACGCCCATCGAATATCTCAAGACGCAGCGGCTGGAGCGCGCCGCTCAGCTGCTCCGCCAGGGCGGGCGCATCACCGAGGTGGCCGAGCAGGTCGGCTTCACCTCCAGCAGCTACTTCGCCAAGTGCTTCAAGGCCCGCTTCGGCCTCCTGCCCAAGGACTACGCCGCAGGCAAAACGCCCGAATGAACAATATTTCGCCTTCTTTGACGAGTTTTTTTCCTCATATATAAATATTAAACAATACCTTTGTACCCGAAATTGTTTTATCATTCACTTAATTATTAACTAAAAACCATTAACTATGCAAAAGAGAAATCTACTTCTCACGATGGGGCTCATGCTCACCATGGGTGCCACCGCACAGACTTCGCCCTGGCCCGGCCATGCCGTAGAAGCAGGCGAATTCTATCTCTACAACGTAGAGTCAGGCCTCTGGCTGCAGAACAATGACAGCAAGACGCACGACTGGCACACCCGTGGTGCTATCGGCACGCGCGGCCTCGACTTCACCCTGGCCGGCAGCGACGGCAACTACACCATCGGCGCCAAGTTCGGCCAGCCGTCCATCAACCCCGACAACAACTACATCGACACGGGCTATAATCCTGCCTGGACCTTTGAGGCCGTGGAAAAAGAAGGTGTCACCAACGCCTACAAGATCTACTGCGGCAACAAGGTGCTCGGCACAGTCAAATATGACGAGCAGTGGAAGCAGGACAACCTGTTCACTCAGAAGGGTGACGAACGCTGGTATCTGGAGAATCCTAACTTCAACATCGACATGACCGAGCGCAACACCTGGCAGCTGGTCACCAAGGAGGAGCGTCTGGCCAAGATGAAGGCCGAGGCTTCGCTCGACAACCCCGTCGATGCCTCGTGGCTCATCCCCAGCGCTGACTTAGCCAACAATGACACACGCTACAACCTGTGGACTAAGACATTCGACGGCGGCAACAACCGTCGCGCCGGCGATGAAGGCAATGACAACACCCGCGGCAGCATGTGTCAGGAGAGCTGGAACTCCAACTCCTTCGACTTCAACATCACGCTCAGCGTGCCCAACGGCACCTATCGCTTCAACCTCCAGGGATTCTATCGCGACGGCAACTTCGACGAAGTCTACACCCGCCGCAATGACGGCACCGAGACCATCCGCGCCTACTATTATGCCAACGAGGTCGAGCATCCGCTGATGTCCATCCTCGACGAGGCTAAGACTACCTCGGGAGTGATAGGTTACGAGAGAGAGAAAAGCGGCCTGTGGTATCCCGACCAACAGACGAGCGCCAACCGCTGCTTCATGCACAATGGCTACATCAACAAGGAGATTGAGGTCGTCGTCACCACCGGCCAGCTCAAGATCGGCGTGCGCAAGGCCTCCAAGGCCGAAGCAGACTGGACCGTCTTCGACAACTTCCATCTGACCTATCTCGGCAACAACATCGACGTGAGCGCCCTGGTCGAAGGACTGCAGACACTCATCAACGAGGCTGAGGCATACGACACGAGCAACACCACCGAGGCACTGGCCCAGGATCTGGCCGCTGCCATTGCCGCTGCCAAGGAGGTTCTGACCGCTACTGATGCCGACGTCATCTCTGACGCTTTGGCTGCCCTGGGCACTGCCCTCAACAACGCCAAGTCGGTCAACGTCGAGATTCTCCGCCAGACCATCGCTCTGGCTAAGGGCGAGAATCTGCCCACCGCCACGGCTGAGGACGTTGCCGTCAACGCCAAGGACCAGCTCGCCGTCGACCAGGCTCTCTTCGACCTGCGTGCTGCCCGCAAGATCAACGGCCTGCGCCTGAAGGACATCTACACCGGCTCGAAGCCCGCTGCCGGCAAGGTCTATCTGTTCAACGTCGGCACCGGTCTGTTCCTGGGCTCGGGTGGCGACTGGAACACCCACATCGCCGTCGACCAGCGCGGCATCGAGATCGAGCTCCGCGAACTCGACACACCTGAGGAGAACAACTTCAAGATGTACACCGGCCTGGGCAACAACGACCAGGGTTGGCTGGCCTACAATGGCTATGTTGACACCCCCGCCCAGGATATCTGGCACTTCCTCCCCGTCGAGGGCAAGGAGGGCGTCTACAACATCAGCTCCACGGGTCAGGACGGCTTCCTGCTGGGCTACGATCCTAACTTCAACGCCGGCGGCAAGTTCTGGTCGACCATCGCCATCGACCGCACCGGACTGGACAACCCGATGAACCAGTGGAAGGTCATCACCGCAGCTGAGCGCGAGAAACTGCTGGCCAAGGCCAACGCTGCTGCTCCTGTCGAGGTGAGCTATCTCATCACCAACGGCAGCCTCATCCGCCAGTGGGGTCTCGGTGAGCAGAACAACGGTATCCAGAACACCTGGACCATCGCAAACAGCGAAGGCAGCACCTCCGCACGTGTTTCGACCAACAACAACAGCAACAACTCCGAGAACTTCGGCTGGGAGTTCTACAACACCGACAACTTCAGCTTCACTCAGGACCTCGAGGGCCTCAAGCCCGGCGTCTATGAGGTCAGCGTCTACGCTTTCTATCGCGACGGCGACGGTGGCTATCAGGCCGGCGTGCTCAAAGACGGCGGCGAACTGCTGCAGACGGCCTACCTCGTGGCCAACGACGAGCAGGCTCCGCTGGTGAACATTACGAAGTATGCAGGCAAGGTGCCCGGCATCGGCTCACAGCAGAGCGTCAACGGCGCCTTCCCCAACTGGCCCGGTGAGGCTCTCGAATTCTTCGAGTATGGCTACTACAAGAACTCTGTCGAGGTGCTCGTCGGCGAGGACGGCAAGCTGAAGCTCGGCATCATGAAGAACGAGAAGCTCAACGACGGCGACTGGGTGGTGCTCGACAACTTCCGCCTCGTCTACAAGGGCCAGCCCACTGAGGCTGTCACGCTGCCTAAGACCTGGAACTTCTCGAACTGGAACGCCGGCACGATCTATCCTTCCATCGAGGTGGACGGCCTGACCGCTGTCGTCAACGACGCAGAGCGCACCATGGAGATTGACGCCCACGCCCGCAGCGTCGACGGCGTCGACTACACGCAGCGTCTGAAGACGGGCGGCACGGGCGCTGAGAACAACCGCGTGCTGACCTTCCTGGCTCCCGGCAACTTCAACATCGAGGTGGTGCTGACATCGGCCAACACCAGCAAGGAGCGCACGCTGAACATCGCTACGGGCGAGTTCTCGAACGTCGTGGCCACCATGACGGCTGCTGCCGGCGAGGTGACGAAGGAGACATGCCCCGTCCAGGCCGAACTGGAGGAGCCCGTCTACATCTACAGCGCCAAGGACGGCGTCAACCTCTATGCCATCTACCTGAAGGAGTACGACGAGACCGTCACGGGCATCACCGAGGTGGCTGCCGAGCGCACCGACGGCAATGTCTACAACCTGCAGGGCCAGAAGGTCCAGGCCACGAAGAAGGGCCTCTACATCGTCGATGGCAAGAAGGTCATCATGAAGTAAGCCTCTCCGAGCTTTATTCATCACGAATTTGAGAATTTGAGAATTCAACAAGGGTTGATTATCAAGAATTGGAGAATTCAACACCCTATTTTGCAAGACGCCCCAGCTCCGGTGAGAGCTGGGGCGTCTTTATTCTAAGGATTTTTTCAGTCTAAAGTTTTTTTAATTCTAAGGATCTTAGGATTTAAGGAATTAACGATTCATCCAAAATCCCAAAATCCTAAAATCCTTAGAATAAAAAAAATAAAATCCTTAGAATAAAAAAAATAAAATCCTTAGAATAAAAAATAGAATCCTTAGAATAAAAAAAAGGAATTCCTCAGAGACATCCCAAGCAAAAGACCACTGTCATTTTTATTTACACCATCCACAGCGACGGCGGAGAAGCGGTGCTTTTCGGGGCAAAAAGGACCGCTTCTCGATGAAAAAAGCGGTGCTTCTCTGGAGGAAAAGCACCGCTTCTTTATTTCAAATAACATAGACGGCTGATAATCAATGAATTCCGTAGAGCAGACGGAAGATTCGGAATTTATTTGACAAATCAGAACTGCGGTATGCCGTCGTTGGCCCACTCTACGGGGCGCATGCGCACCTGGCGGATCTCGTTGTTGTTGCCGTTGCGCGAGCGGGCTTCGTAGACCATGACCGTCGACCGGCCGTCGGCCGCGGGGACGAGCGAGATGTTCGACACGCTGACGCCCGTCAGCGAGTCAGGACTGAGCACCGGCTCGGGGCTCTTCTGCCACACGGCGGGGTCGAGCAGGTCGGCCGTGGCGGGGGCTGTGAGCATGCCGAGCGAGGTGTAGGCCGTCCAAATGCCGCTGGCGGAATAGCAGACGACGACGCGCTGTCCGTCGGGCGAGAGGTAGGCCTCGGGGTTCTCGTTGACGAAGATGGGATAGGCCGAGCGGTTGCCGTCGGGGTTGATCCACTGCCGCTCCCACTCGTATTCGGGCTGCGAGATCATGACGCGCTCAGAGCCCGTGGTCCAGGGGTTCTCCATGCGGGCGATGTAGATGCACTGCGTCTCCGTCTCGGCGCGCCGCGTGGGCCATCCGCTCCAGAGCAGGTAGAGCTGGTCCGACTGGGGCAGCTGGAGCACCGTGGGGTGCAGGCCGAAGTTCCACTCCGGGTTGGTCATGATGGGTCCGCGCATGCGGAAGGGGTCGGTCATCGGGTCGTCGCCCTCGCACTCCATGACGTAGATCTGGTGGTCGTCGGTGTTGCCGTCGTCGGCCTCGAAGTAGAGATACCATCGGCCCTGGATGCGGTGGAGCTCGGGCGACCAGAAGTGTCCGAGCGAGGCCGAGTCGGCCGTGGTCCACACGTCGCGGCGGCGGGCCGTGGCGAGCTGGCTGAGGTCGTCGGTCTGCCAGATGGCGACGGTGTCGGCCGTCCGCACCTGCATCGTGTAGTAATAATGTCCACCGTGGCGGACGGCATAGGGGTAGCATCCCTGCTCGAGGAGCAGTGTCGACGGGTCGTCGTGGGGGGCGTCCTGTCGGGCGGTGCAGGCAGTGGTGAGTGCCATGATGGTGCTGACGACGGTCAGCAGCGCGTATAGATGTTTCATTCTGCGGTCGGGTTGTTATCAGTCAGTAATGCGCTGCAAATATACAACAAATTTTTCAAACGACAAAAATTTCAGTTCTTTTGCCCGTCTGGAGGTTCAAAAAAGGCCGGTTTGAACGGATTTTCTCTTGTTTTGAACGGCATTTTTCCTTCTGTCTCGTTTTTTCTTCGTTATTTTGCTCTCGAAAAGGCGAGCGAGCCGTTTTGGACAAATATTTTTAATAGTTTAGTTTTGGTTAAATAAGTAATAGTAGTCAGTATTTATTCTTCCGTCAGGATAGTTTCTTGAGAGGTAATAAAGATTGTTTTCTTTGGATTATCAGCTAACGACAAGAGCACTCAACACTAATAATATATAGAAAAGATGAAAAAAGCATTCTTGACAACGCTGGCCGTGATGGCCACGGCAATCGCCGCTCAGGCACAGTCGGCCGACTTCTTCAAGCCTTACAAGCCGACAGACCTCCGGCTGCCCTCAGTGCCGCTCGTGGTGAGCGACCCCTACTTCTCCGTCTGGTCGCCCTACGACCAGCTGACCGACGGTACGACCCGCCACTGGACCAACGACGAGAAGCCCATGGAGGGCCTGTTGCGCGTCGACGGCAAGGTCTACCGCTGGATGGGCGCCGAGCGCCAGGTGCTCGAGACGGTCGTCCCGATGGCCAACGAGGAGGCGTGGGAGGCCGACTACAGCCGCCAGAAGCAGCAGGGGCTGGGATGGACGAAGCCCGCCTTCCGTCCTGAGGGCTGGCAGCGTGGCCAGGCCGCGTGGGGCTCTGACGGGCTGAGCTACGTTCGCACCCATTGGAGCGACCTGAACAGCGACCTCTACGTCCGCCGCACGGTCAACCTTAAAGCTTCCGACCTGAAGGAGGACCTCTGGATGGTCTATTCGCACGACGACGTCTTCGAGCTCTACATCAACGGCACGAAGGTGGCCGACACGGGCGAGACGTGGGTCGAGGGCGTCAAGCTCCACCTCGACGGCAAGCTGAAAGGCCTGCTCCACGAGGGCGAGAACGTCATCGCCGCCCACTGCCACAACACCACGGGCGGTGCCTACACCGACTTCGGACTCTTCAAGAACATCAACCTCTCGTCCGCCAACATCGAGACGGCCCGCCAGAAGTCGGTCGACGTGCTTGCAACCAACACTTATTATACATTTATATGTGGTCCCGTTGAGCTCGACGTGGTGTTCACTGCGCCGATGCTCATTGACGACTACGACCTGCTCTCCTCGCCCATCAACTACATCTCCTATCAGGTGCGCTCGACCGACGGCCAGAAGCACGACGTGCAGTTCTTCTTCGGCACGACGCCTGAGATGGCCCTCAACAAGGTGAGCCAGCCCACCCGCACCACCATCGTCCGCGACGGCGGCACGGCCTATGCCCGCACGGGCACCATCGAGCAGCCCATCCTCGCCAAGAAGGGCGACGGCATCTGCATCGACTGGGGCTATCTCTACCTGCCGGCCGTCAACGGCGAGGTCAGCATCGGCGCCACCGACAAGGCTCACATCGACTTCGCCCAGCACGGACGCATCATGCCTGAGCGCAGCCGCGGCTACATCGACTGCTCGAAGGCCTCGCAGATGCCCACGCTGAGCTATGTCCACAACTTCGGACAGGTCAGCCAGGCCGCCAGCTACATGATGCTGGGCTACGACGAGGTGGAGGACATCGAGTACATGTATCGCCGCTACAAGGGCTACTGGGCTCACCAGGGCACGGTATCCATCTTCCAGATGTTCCGCCGCATGAGCTCGCAGTATCAGAACATCATGAAGCGCTGCCGCGAGTTCGACCGCATGATCTACGACGACGCCATGGCCGTCGGCAATGCCCACTACGCCGAGATGCTCTCCGGCACCTATCGCCACGTCATCGCCGCCCACAAGCTCTTCGAGGACTGCGACGGCAACCTGCTCTTCTTCTCGAAGGAGAACAACTCCAACGGCTGCGTCAACACCGTCGACCTGACCTATCCCGAGGCACCGCTCTTCCTCTGCTACAACCCTGAGCTGCAGAAGGCCATGATGACCTCCATCTTCGACTATTCGCTCTCGGGCCGATGGACCAAGCCCTTCGCCGCGCACGACCTCGGCACCTACCCCATCGCCAACGGACAGGTCTACGGCGGCGACATGCCCCTCGAGGAGGCCGGCAACATGCTCACCCTGGCCGCTCAGCTCTGCCGCCAGGACGGCAACGCCAACTATGTCAGCAAGTACTACCGCATCCTGCAGACCTGGGCCGACTATCTCTCTGACAACGGTCAGGACCCCGCCAACCAGCTCTGCACCGACGACTTCGCCGGCCACTGGGCCCACAACGCCAACCTCGCCGTCAAGGCCATCATGGGCGTCGCTGCCTTCGCCGAGATTGCCCGCATGATGGGCGACACGGAAAGGGCCGACCAATACCTCAGCCGCGCCCGCGAGATGGGTCAGCAGTGGGAGCGCGATGCCCGCGAGGGCGACCACTACCGCCTGGCCTTCGACCGCCGCGACACGTGGAGCCAGAAGTACAACATGATCTGGGACAAGCTCTGGCAGACCAAAGTATTCCCCGAGGGCGCCATGGAGCGCGACGTGAAGTACTACCTGAAGAAGCAGAACAAGTACGGACTGCCCCTCGACATCCGCAAGGACTACACCAAGAACGACTGGATCCTCTGGACCGCCGGCATGGCCCCCGACAAGGAGACCTTCCTCCGCTTCGTCGAGCCCGTCTATAAGTATATGAACGAGACGGAGAGCCGCGTCCCCACCAGCGACTGGTACGACACGAAGACAGGCCGCATGGTCGGCTTCAAGGCCCGCTCAGTCATCGGCGGCTTCTGGATGCGCGTGCTCACGGAGAAATAAATAATCGGAATTCCCGTTATAATATTATCCCCGAGAGATCGAAATATCGAATTATTCGTTATAACGAAATAACGAGATATCGAAATAACGATATAACGAAATAACAATATAACGAGAGATCGAAATCCCGGAATAACGTTATCACGAAAAAAAGAGAAAGAACAAAAAACCTAAGAATATGAACCTAACGAAACAAAGAACACGCACGTCGTTAGTCGTCATCGCGACCGTGATCGGAGGCCTCGCTGCCGCAATGAGCAGCTGCAGCGAGTCTTCGACCACGGTTGAAGACTATGTCGGCGTGCAGACGTCGGATCCCTTCGATCCGTCGAAGCCCGTGACCGTCAGCTCCTTCACGCCCACATCGGGCAGCGTCGGACAGCAAATCGTCATCCAGGGCTCTAACTTCGGCAACGACTCCTCAGCCGTCAGCGTCACCATCGGCGGCAAGCAGGCCGTCGTCGTCAGCGTCAAGTCTAACGCCATCTACTGCTACCTGCCCGGCGCCGCCTATAACCACATCGAGGGCTCGCGCCTCTTTGCCGACGTCGAGGTCAGCGTGCAGGGCAAGAAGGGCACTGCTCCCGACCGCTTCGAATATGAGCGCAAGATGGTCGTCGGCAAGCTTTGCGGCAAGCCCTTCGACTTCTACGACGACGCCGTCTGGCAGGACGGACCCTTCAGCGAGTGCACGGGCTTCAAGAACGACGGCGTCATGCAGTTCTCGCCCTACAACCACGACCAGCTCTTCGTCGTCTACGACCAGGAGCCGCGCTTCGGCACCGTCGCCCACGGCATCCAGCTCATCGACCTCAAGGAGCAGACCGTGCGCACCATCCTGCCGCTGAACAAGTTCAACAACCAGCGTCTGCGCACCATCGACTTCGCCGTCGACCCCTTCATGTATAATGAGGACGGCACGTATGCCTATATCGAGGTGCCTGAGGTCGACGAAGAGGGCAACCCCGTCCTCGACGCCAACGGCCAGCCCGTCATGCGCAAGAGCGGCTACGCCCCCGAGGGCTGGGACCAGACGGCCACGCCCGACCAGAAGAAGTGGCGTGAGCACCTCATCATCTCGGCCGACAACGACGACGCCAACTATCGCGCCAACTCGGTCTACATCGTCGACCGCGACCCCAACGGCGACTTCAGCAACGGCTCCGCCGTGCGTCCGCTGGCCAACTATCGCCAGTGCAACGGCGCCTCGCTCCACCCCAACGGCGAGCTCTACTTCACCAGCTTCGCACAGGGTGAGGTGCTGCGCCTCGACATGGACAAGTATTGGGCCACCCAGCTGCCCGACTCGCTCGGCGGACTGGGCACCTCGTGGTCGCCCTATGCCAACCAGAACCTGACCGACATCAACACCGGCACCAGCACAGGCTCGGGCGCCTTCGAGAAACTCTTCACCGTGCAGGACGTCTCCTGGGAGTTCCAGATCGACATCCACCCCTCGGGAAAGTTTGCCTACATCGTCGTCATCAACCGCAACTACATCCTGCGCACCGACTACAACGAGCAGACCCATCGCTTCTCGGCTCCCTACCGCGTGGCCGGCGACATGTCGCACTCGGGATTCACCGACGGCGTGGGTCTCTCGGCCCTGCTCAACCGTCCCTACCAGGGCACGTTCGTCAAGAACGAGGAATATGAGGCTCAGGGACGCGACGACATCTACGACTTCTACTTCTGCGACTCGCAGAACAATGCCATCCGCCTGCTCACTCCCGAGGGCATCGTCAAGACCTATGCCGGCGGAGGCTATGCCACCCATGCCGACGGCAACACCTGGGGCAACGAGAACGGCGAGCTGCGCGACTTCGCCCGCTTCAACCGCCCCACGGGCCTCGTCAACGACGTCCACCGCGACGCCATCACGGGCGAGAACACCCTCATCTTCTACATTCTCGATACTTACAACTACGCCATCCGCACCATCACGATGGAGGAAAACTTAGAAGCAACGGAGGAATAAGCGTATGAAAAAATATATTGCACTACTGCTGCTCGCACTGGGCACGACGCTGTCGGCCCTGGCACAGAACGAGATAACCATCACCGGACGCGTCACCGACCAGACGGGCGAGGCCGTCATCGGCGGCTCCGTCATCGTCAAGGACGCCAAGGGTCTCGGCACCATCACCGACTACGACGGTAACTATAAGATCAAGGTCCAGCAATATCGCACCCTCGTCTTCTCCTATATCGGATACAAGACGCAGGAGGTGCTCGTCAAGGGTGACAAGACCGTCATCAACGTCCAGCTCCAGGAGGACATCCAGAACGCTGTCGACGAGGTCGTCGTCACCGGTATGGGCACACAGAAGAAACTGACCGTCACGGGTGCCGTCTCGAACGTGAAGATGGACGACCTGAAGCACTACTCGACGTCGAACCTGACCAACACGCTGGCCGGTAACGTCCCGGGCATCATGGCCTTCCAGTCCAGCGGCCAGCCCGGCAAGAACACGTCGGAGTTCTGGATCCGAGGCATCTCCACCTTCGGCGCCAGCTCGAAGGCCTACATCCTCGTCGACGGCTTCGAGCGCGAGAACATCGACGACATCAACATCGAGGACATCGAGAACTTCTCGGTCCTGAAGGACGCCTCGGCCACGGCCATCTACGGCTCCAAGGGCGCTAACGGCGTCGTCCTCATCACCACCAAGCACGGTAAGGCCGGCAAGGTGCAGATCAACGGCAAGGTGGAGACGTCCTACAACACCCGCACCATCACGCCCGAGTTCGTCGACGGCTTCCAGTATGCCAACTACCTCAACGAGGCCCGCGTCACCCGCAACCTCGGTGTGCTCTATCAGCCCGTCGAGCTCGACATCATCCGCGAGGGACTCGACCCCGACCTCTATCCCAACGTCGACTGGCAGGACCTCCTGCTCAAGGACGGCGCCATGAGCTATCGCGCCAACCTGAACCTCAGCGGCGGCGGCGAGACGGCCCGCTACTACGTCTCGATGGCCTACACCGAGGACGAGGGTATGTATAAGACTGACAACACGCTGAAGAAGAAGTACGACACCAACGCCAACTACAAGCGCTGGAACTATCGCATGAACGTCGACATCGACGTGACGAAGACCACGCTCCTGAAGCTCGGCATCGGCGGCAACCTCAACAAGCGCAACTCGCCGGGCATCGGCGACGACAAGGTGTGGGGTCAGCTCTTCGGCTACAACGCCCTCTTCACGCCCGTCGTCTACAGCAACGGCTACTATCCCGCCAAGGGCTCCTACAACGTCGAGACCATCGACGGCGTCGAGGTGCGCACCATCAACGAGAACTACATCAACCCATGGGTCTCCTCGACCCAGACGGGCTATAACAACGAGTGGCAGAACGACATCCAGACCAACGTCACGCTCGAGCAGGACCTCTCGTTCATCACCAAGGGCCTCAACTTCACCGGACGCTTCGGACTCGACACCCACAACGAGAACGCCATCCAGCACCACCGCCTGCCGGCCCTCTACCGTGCCAGCTCGCGCAACACGGAGACCGGACAGCTCGACTTCGACCTGCTGCAGAGTGCCCGCGACATGACGCAGTCGACGTCGAACAGCGGCTGGCGCCGCGAGTTCCTCGACCTGCTGCTCCACTGGGACCGCTCCTTCCTCGACGCCCACAACTTCGGTGCCAACGTGAAGTACACCGAGAACCAGCAGATCTCCACCCAGAATCTGGGCACCGACATCAAGAACTCGGTCTCGCGCAAGAACAAGGGTCTCGCCGCTCAGGCTACGTATAACTACAAGTATCGCTACTTCCTCGACTATAACTTCGGCTACAACGGCTCGGAGAACTTCGCCGACGGCCACCGCTGGGGATTCTTCCCCGCATGGTCCGTGGCATGGAACGTGGGCGAGGAGCCTTGGGTGAAGAAGCAGGCCCCATGGCTCGACATGTTCAAGATCCGCTTCTCGCACGGTAAGGTCGGCTCCGACACCACCGGCAGCTCGCGCTTCCCCTATCTCTACACCCTCATCAGCTCTATCACCGAGAGCGAGCGCAACCAGGGCGGCGGCGGCGCCGGATACTACTGGGGACAATACTTCACCAACTCGTACAGCGGCATCCGCTATCGCCAGGTGGCCTCTGAGGGCGTCACCTGGGAGGTGGCCACGAAGAACGACCTCGGCATCGACCTCGTCCTCTTCGGCAACAAGCTGTCGCTCACCGTCGACTACTTCGACGAGAAGCGCACCGGCATCTATCAGGAGCGCCGCTTCCTGCCCACGACCGTCGGTCTGGAGTACTGGGACGCCGGCAACAACAACTGGAACTATCCGAAGGCCAACGTCGGATCGGTCAAGTCGCGCGGCTTCGACGGCAACTTCCGCTATGAGGACCGCTTCGGCGACGTCAGCCTCACCGTCCGAGGCAACATGACCTACTCGAAGAACGAGATCGGCGAGTATGACGAGGAGAACAACGTCTACCCCTACCAGAACCAGCACGGCTATCGCGTCAATCAGGTGCGCGGACTCATCGCCGAGGGACTCTTCCGCGACTACGACGACATCCGCAACTCGCCCACGCAGACCTTCGGCCCCGTACAGCCCGGCGACATCAAGTATAAGGACGTCAACGGCGACGGCATCATCGACGGCGGCGACGAGTGCGCCATCGGTGCCACCGACCGCCCCAACCTGATCTACGGTCTCGGCGTCTCGGTGGCCTGGAAGGGCTTCGACTTCAACCTCCACTTCCAGGGCGCCGGCAAGTCGACCTTCATGACCTACGGCAAGAACGTCTACGCCTTCAGCGAGGGCCAGTGGGGCAACGTCTTCAAGGGCCTGCTCGAGAACCGATGGGTCGACTCCGAGACGGCCCAGATGCTCGGCATACAGCCCAACGAAGACCCGGCTGCCGACTATCCGCGCCTGAGCTACGGCGGCAATGGCAACAACTTCCGCAACTCTACGTTCTGGCTGCGCGACGGCCGCTACCTCCGCCTGAAGAACCTCGACATCGGCTACACCCTGCCGAAGCAGATCGTCAACAAGATTCACTTCCAGAACATCCGATTCTACGTCTCGGCCTCCAACCTCTTCTTCCTCCACAAGAAGTTCAGCATCTGGGATCCCGAGTCGCTCCAGCCCCGCGGCGAGGACTATCCCATCACGAAGGCCGTCACCCTCGGCATGCAGGTCAACTTGTAAGGGCCCACCCCCAGCCCCTCCCGAGGGGAGGGGGGAAAAGGATCAAATCACTACATCTATATATTAAATAAAGGAAAGTCATGAAAAGAAATATCATCAGTCAATGGGTCCTGTCCTGTTCGGTGTGCTGCGGCATTGCCGCAGCAGCCATCAGCTGCACCGACCTCGACAGCGACAAATACTTCGACGACCGCAAGACCCTGGAGAGCGTCTTCACCGACAAGATCCAGTGCGACCAGTGGCTCGCCCACGCCTACTCCTTCCTCAACGGCTCCAACATCGAGGTGGGCTCCAAGGGTGGAACCGGCGGCGAGGGCGGCGCATGGAATCCCTTCAACTTCGACGACGACATGTACTACGGCGACCGCGACAACTCCTTCGGCGACTCCAAGGATGCCGACTGGGCCTCGTATAACTCCTTCCACGAGGGCAACTACGACGAGCACCAGGGTCAGGACGCATGGGTGCGATGCTATCAGGGCATCTATCAGGCATCCATCTTCATCCACAACATCTATCGCAACACGGCCATGACGCCCGACGAGGTCGAGGACTACCGCGGTCAGGCCCGATTCGTGCGTGCCTACTACTACTGGCTGCTGCTCCGCAAGTTCGGCCCCGTGCCCATCATGGCCGACGAGGGTGCCGACTACACGCTCAGCTACGACGACCTGGCCACGCCCCGCTCCACCTACGAGGAGTGCGCCACCTACATCGCCTCTGAGATGCTCAAGGCCGCCGGCGAGCTGAAGGCCCTGAAGCGCGACGGGTCTAACGTGATGCGACCCACCATCGGCGCCGCACTCGCCACACGCGCCATCGTCCTCACCTACGCCGCATCGCCACTGGCCAACGGTCAGCTCCAGAACGGACACCACCCCGCCAACGTCACCGACGACGTGGCTCGCCTGCTACGCAACTTCGACGGCACGCCCCTGCTCTCGCTCACCTACGACGAGACACGCTGGGCCCGCGCCGCCGCCGCCTGCAAGGACGTCATCGACCTGGGCGTCTACGACCTCTACACCGAGCCCTACAACGACGTGGCCACCGACGACCGACCCGTCACCGTCGTGCCCCCCGCCGACGCCGAGTTCTCCAATAAGAACTGGCCCGACGGATGGCAGAACATCGACCCCTACCTCTCCTATCGCAACCTCTTCAACGGCGTGGCCAGCCCCGAGGGCAACCCCGAGCTCATCTTCACCCGCGGCAACATCGAAACCGGCGACCACGACAACGGCATCGCTTCGCTCGTGGGCCACTCCATGCCCACGTCGCTCAACGGATGGAACACCCACGGACTGACGCAGAAGATGGTCGACACCTACTACATGAAGGACGGCTCCGACGTCGACGGCATGTACAGCGAGTGGCGCACGCCCGGCGAGACCACCGTCGACAACCCCGGCAACGACCGCGAGCGCCCCGCAGGATTCCTCACCCGCGCCGAGGTCCAGAACGACGTCTACCCCGAGGTGCTCGCCAACCCCACCAACCGCTCGCTCTCCATGTCGCAGCGCATGAACGTCAGCCATCAGTATGCCGGACGCGAGCCCCGATTCTATGCCTCCGTAGCCTACAACGGCACCATCTGGGAGCAGCTCGGCAATCCCACCCCTGCTGACCAGATGAAGCAGGTGACCTACTATCGCGCCGGAGCCGACGGCTATCGCAACTCCTTCGCCTACCTCCGCACCGGCATCGGCGTCAAGAAGTATTATCACCCCTACGACTTCTTCGCTGCTCAGCCCAGCGGCGGCGGCAGCTATGGTCAGGTCCGGGTCAAGTTCGAGCCCGCCATCCGCTATGCTGACATCCTCCTGCTCTACGCCGAGTGCCTCAACGAGCTCACCCAGGGACAGACCTATCAGCAGCAGGACTGGAAGGGCCAGCCCGTCACCATCACCGGACGCGACCTGCAGGAGATGAAGCGCGGCATACGCCCCATTCGCATACGCGCCGGACTGCCCGACTACACCGCCCAGGAATATGCCGACCAGGACGTGCTCCGCGCCAAGCTGAAGCGCGAGCGCATGATCGAGTTCATGGGCGAGGGCAAGCGCTACTTCGACCTGCGCCGATGGATGGACGCACCCGTCGAGGAGAACAAGCGCATCTACGGCCTCAACGTCTTCATGACCTCTGCCAACCGCAACGAGTTCATGCAGGTCATCCCCGTCTACAACCTCTCCGCCACGTTCACCGACAAGATGTACTTCTGGCCCATCTCCTTCACCGACCTCAAGCGCAACAAGAACCTCGTCCAGAACCCCGGCTGGAAATATAACGACTAAGCCTCCCCCCCCGGCCCCATCGCGAGAAGCCCCTTCCCGGTCCCATCGCGAAAGCCTCCTCTCCCCCCGCCCCTCCCTATGAGGGGAAAGGATATGATTAGAAATAATAAAAAAAAGACCAAAGCAATGAAAAAGATGAATATAGCCCAAGTGCTGACCTCCTGTCTGGTGTGCTGCGGCATTGCCGCAGCAACAACCTCCTGCAACGACGAGTGGAAGGACGAGCAGTACGAGAAGTACATCAGCTTCAAGGCCCCGCTCAACGACAATGGCGTCACGGCCGTCTACGTCCCCTACTCGCGCCACAACGACGACGGCTCGCTCATGTACGGCGCCGAGGGACGCTCCAGCTACGACCTGCCTGTCATCGTTGCCGGCACCACCCGCAACGACCGCAACCTCACCGTCCACGTAGGCCATAGCGACACGCTCTCCGTACTCAACTACGAGCGCTTCGGCTCGCCCACCTACCGGGCCGACATCGTCGACCTCTACTATCGCGACATGTCTGACTATGCCTCCTATCCCGAGACCATGCAGATCCAGAGCGGACAGGACGTCGGACTGCTGCGCATCAACTTCGACTTCCGCAATATCGACATGGTCGAGAAGTGGGTCCTGCCCATCGAGGTCAAGCCCGACGACAGCTATCAGGCCCACCCGCGCAAGAACTACGCCAAGGCCATGCTCCGCGTCTATCCCTACAACGACTACTCGGGCAACTACTCCGCCACGACGCTCACCCTCACCAACGCCAGCGCTCCCGACGGTGCCACCGGCATGGAGACCAGCCGCGCCTACGTCGTCGACGAGCAGACCGTCTTCTTCTACATGGGCAACATCGACGAGACGCGCGTCGACCGCCGCAACTACAAGGTCTTCTTCCGCTTCCATCCCACCTCCGCCGACGGCAACCAAGGCACCGTCGAGCTATGGTCGGACAACGCCGAGAAGAACCTCTTCCAGCAGCGAGGCACAGCGCAGTTCCGAGTCTACGAGCAGATCGACGACGTGCAGCCATACCTCCTCCACCACTACGTCATCATCTCGGGCATCGAGTACGACTACACCGACTACACCTCCGTCGCCACCTATCCCATGGGCTACACCGTCAAGGGCATCCTCACCCTCGAGCGTCAGCTCAACACCCAGATCCCGAACGAGGATCAGGCCATACAATGGTGACGTCCCTCTTTTGTAAAGAATATTCTAAATTCTTGTCAAGAAATCACAACCGACTGATTATCAGACAGAACAAGAATCAAAAGAAAAGAAGTGCCGCTTCTCAGCGAAAAAAGCACCGCTTCTCGACCCAAAAAGCACCGCTTCTCGGGTCGAAAAGCGGCACTTTTCTTCCATCAGCGCCCTCCTTGTAAACAAATTTTCAAGTCATGAAAAAGCCCCTCCTCTCCCTCCTCCTCCCCGCCGCCGCGGCCGCCCTCCCCGCCGCGGCCCTTCTCGTCGCGGCCGTTGTTCCCGCCTCCGCCCTGTCCGCCGCCGCCCTTCCCTCGGCCCTCCCCGCCTCCGTGCTCCCAAGTGTGGTCGACGGTTCAGCCGTCGACATCCCCGCTTCCTCCCCCGTCGACTATGTCTCCACCCTCGTCGGCACCCTCTCGAAGCACTCCCTCTCCACCGGCAACACCTACCCCGCCGTCGCCCTCCCCTGGGGCATGAACTTCTGGACCCCCCAGACCGGCCGCATGGGCGACGGCTGGCAATACGTCTACACCGAGGACAAGATCCGCGGCCTCAAGCAGACCCACCAGCCCTCACCATGGATCAACGACTACGGCCAGTTCGCCATCATGCCCACCACCGGCGACCCCCGCTTCGCCGAGGACGACCGCGCCTCATGGTTCTCCCATAAGGCCGAGGTGGCCAAGCCCTACTACTACAGCGTCTACCTCGCCGACTGGGACGTCACCGCCGAGCTCGCCCCCACCGAGCGCGCCGCCATCATGCGCTTCACCTACCCCGAGACCGCGCAGGCCAACATCGTCGTCGATGCCTTCGACGGCGGATCCAGCGTCACCGTCGACCCCCAGCGCCGCCGCATCACCGGCTACACCGTCAAGAACAGCGGCGGCGTCCCCCAGAACTTCCGCAACTATTTCGTCATCGAGATCGACCACCCCTTCACCCTCGCCCAGCACGTCGACGACCAGGGCCGACAGGGCGCCGTCGTCACCATGCCCACCCGTCGCGGCGAGCAGGTCACGCTCCGCGTCGCCTCATCCTTCATCAGCCCCGAGCAGGCCCTCCGCAACCTCCAGGAGCTCGGTCCCCGCTCCTTCGAGCAGGTCTGCGCCGACGGCCGCCAGCGATGGAACGACGTCCTCGGACGCATCGAAATCGATAGCAAAACTATAGAAGCCCCCTCGGGGGCAGTAGGGGGGGCTCTTCCCACCTTCTACTCCTGCCTCTACCGCTCCGTCCTCTTCCCCCGCGCCTTCTATGAGATCGACGCCGACGGCAAGCCCGTCCACTACAGCCCCCACACCGGCGACGTCCGCCCCGGCTACTACTTCACCGACACCGGCTTCTGGGACACCTTCCGCTGCCTCTTCCCCCTCCTCAACCTCGTCTATCCCGAGATGGCCGTCAAGATGCAGGAGGGCCTCGTCAACTGCTACCTCGAGAGCGGATTCCTCCCCGAGTGGGCCAGCCCCGGCCATCGCGGCTGCATGGTCGGCAACAACTCCGCCTCCGTCGTCGCCGACGCCTGGCTGAAGCTCAGCCAATATAATGGAGAATTAGGAATTGGGAATGGAGAATCAGGAATGGAGAATGATGGTCAGTCTGAAGCCCCCAAAGGTAATCATAATTCTCAATCCCCAATTCTCAATCCTCAATTCTCAATTCTCAATACAATAGATATCGCCGCCCTCTGGCAGGCCGTCACCCACGGCGCCAACGCCGTCCACCCCGACGTCCCCTCCACCGGCCGCCTCGGCTTCGACTATTACAACCGCCTCGGCTACGTCCCCTATAACGTCGGCATCAACGAGAACGTCGCACGCACCCTCGAGTATGCCTACGACGACTGGTGCATCTACAAGCTCGGACAGGCCCTCGGCAAGTCCAAGAAGGAGCTCAAGCCCTACCGCGAGCACGCCCTCAACTATCGCAACGTCTTCGACCCCGAGTCGAAGCTCATGCGCGGACGCAACGACGACGGCTCGTTCCAGACGCCCTTCTCGCCACTCAAGTGGGGCGACGCCTTCACCGAGGGCAACGCCTGGCACTACACCTGGTCCGTCTTCCACGACCCCGAAGGCCTCATCCGCCTCATGGGCGGCCGCGAGGTCTTCACCCAGATGCTCGACTCCGTCTTCAACGTCCCGCCACTCTTCGACGAGAGCTACTACGGCGCCGTCATCCACGAGATCCGCGAGATGCAGATCATGAACATGGGCAACTATGCCCACGGCAACCAGCCCATCCAGCACATGATCTACCTCTACGACTGGGCCCTGCAGCCATGGAAGGCGCAGCAGCGCATCCGTGAGGTCATGGACCGATTCTACAACGCCAACCCCGACGGCTACTGCGGCGACGAGGACAACGGCCAGACCTCTGCCTGGTATGTCTTCTCCGCCCTCGGCTTCTATCCCGTATGCCCCGGCTCAGGCCAGTATGCCATCGGCACCCCCCGCTTCCCCCGCGCCGTCATCCATCTCCCCAACGGCCGCGACGTCACCATCGAGGCCGCCGCTGCCGCATCTCCTGCGGCCCTCCCCCCCTACATCGGCGCCATGACCCTCGACGGACAGCCCTACGACCGCAACTACCTCAACCACGCCGACCTCATCCGCGGCGCCAGCATCCACTTCCAAATGCAGCCCCAGCCCAACCTCACCCGCGGCACCACCCCCGACGCCGCCCCCTATTCCTTCACCCTTGAATTAGAAAAGAAATGACCATCCCCATCCCCCGCCGCCCCTGGGCCTCAGCCCTCCGCCCCTGGCTCCGCCTCCTGACCCCCCGCCGCCTTTCCTGTCTGGTGTGTTGCGGCATTGCCGCAACATCCCCCTCCCCCCTCCGCGCCCAGAAAGCCCTCACCGACTGGAGCATCGCCGACGTCTGCACCGCCGAGGCCGTCGGCTTCGAGGCCGACCTCGCCCCCCTCTTCGACAAGAACGACCTCACCGTCTTCTCCATCCCCAGCTTCACCGGCCAGGAGGAGGTCATCCTCCACGCCCCACGCCCCTACGTCCTCAAGGGCTTCACCGTCGTCTCCTCCGACGACGCCCAGTGCGACCTCAAGCAGCTGCTCCTCCAGGTCTCCGACGACGGCCAGACGTGGCGCAGCGTCCGCACCTACAACGTCTCGTTCACCGCCCGCCAGCGCGAGCGCCAGTTCAACGGCGGCCCCAGCGGCGGCTTCACCCACTTCCGCCTCGCCTTCAAGGCCAACAACGGCGCCACCCAGCTGCGCATCAGCGACATCCAGCTCCTCGGCTATCCCGCTGCCGACGACGACAACCTGGCCACCGCCGAGCGCGGCACCATCACCGGCGCCGCCAAGGTGCGCAACGCCATGAACCTCATCGACAACGTCGCCACGACCATGACCGAGATTCCCAGCGCCGACCGCGAGCAGATCGACAACTTCAACGGCGAGACGCGCTACAACGGCCTGAAGAACGCCTGGGTGCAGTATGAGTTCAACGAGCCGACGCCCATCACCGCCTACGCCATCGGCCTCACTACCAGCGCCAACCGCGACCGCCGGCCCTCCTGCTGGGAGCTCCTGGCCTCGAACGACGGCGAGCACTGGACGACCCTCGACCTGCAGCACAACGCCGCCTCGATGGCCGTCGACCTCTACGAGCAGCGCTACGAGCTCGGACGGCCCGGCGCCCGCGTCGACTATGCCGACGTGGCCGACCGACTGATGGACTTCTGCGAGCAGAACCTCGAGCGCCGCCAGGGCACCAGCGGCATCTACTGGATCTGCGACTGGTCCGCCGACCCCAAGAACGTCAACGAGGACTGGGGTGGCTACTGGTGGGCAGCCCATGCCATCGACAACTACCTCGACCTCTACGGCCGCACCGCCCAGAACACCAAGCTCACCAAGGTCAGCCAGCTGCTCAACGGCACCCGCGCCCGCAACAACAACACGCTCATCAACCACTTCTACGACGACATGGAGTGGATGGCCCTCGCCCTGCTCCGCGGCTGCAAGATGAACGCCACGCTCAACCGCCAGTACTTCAACCAGGTGACGACGCTCTTCAACGACATCGTCGGCGGATGGAGCGACGTCGACGGCGGCGGCATCCACTGGAACAAGAACAAGACGGGCGACGGAGCCGGCAAGAACTCATGCTCCAACGCACCGGCACTCATCCTCGCCGCCCGACTCTATCAGGAGACCCAGGAGCAGAAGTATCTCGACTGGGCCCTCCGCATCTATGAATACATGCGCGACCACAACCGGTTCCCCGACGGCGTCGTCAAGGACACCCCCCAGAACGACAACCACGAGGTCACCTTCTCCTACAACCAGGGCACCTGGGTCGGCGGACTGCTCGAGCTCTACAAGATCACGGGCGACGACGTCTACCGCCAGACGGCCACCGACCTCATGGACCTCCTCATGTTCGGCAAGTGGTATTCGCCACGCGGCATCATGAACGAGCGCCAGAACTACAACCAGGACGACGGCGGCCTCTTCAAGGGCATCTTCGTCCGCTACCTCACGCAGTGGATCGTCTCCGGCCATCTCGACCCCGACCGTCAGTTCCGCTATGCCAAGTGGCTCCTCGAGCAGGCCCGCTCCGCCGCACTCGCCGCCATCCTGAAGCCTGAGTTCATCATCAATCCCTACTGGAACCAGCAGTATCCCGACGCCAACGTCACCCACGACACGTCGCGCCAGCAGACCGGCATGATGCTCTTCGAGGCCGTCTGTCTCCTGCGCCAGTCGGGCATTCTCGACGACGACTACGGCCTCACGAACGACAGCATCGGAAAGCCCTTCCGCTACTATCGCCTCAACATCACCGAGACGCAGGGCTCACCCGACGTCATGCTCGGCTCCTTCAAGCTCTACGGCCCTGCCCCCTCCGCCATCCGGCTCCCCCGCGCCGACGCCAATCCCCGCACCAGTAGAGATCCCCGCGCCCTCCGTGCCTACGATCTCCTGGGCCGTCCCAGCCTCACCGCCCCCCTCCTCATCAGGAACGGCAAGCTATTCCAAAACAATTCCCGCAATAACGCCCCCGGAATCCCGTTATAACGAAACACATCGGAATCCCGGAATAACGAAATTCGGAATAACGGAATGTCGAAATAACGGAATGTCAAAATAACGATATAACGAAATGTCGAAATAACGAAAAAAGAAAGAAAAAAGATGAAGCACCTCCTTTCCGCCCTCCTTTCCTGTCTGGTGTGTTGCGGCATTGCCGCAACAGCCGCCGCTGTCCCCGCCCCCTCTGAGACCGCCCTCCAGGACCTCCGCCGCGCCATCGACCTCGTCGACGCCACCATGCAGCACGGCTTCAGCGGCGGCGCCACCACCCTCCGCATGTACGACACCTACAACACCCAGACGCAGCAGGGCGCCGGCACCGCCGACGTCTGGCCCTACACCGCCGCCATCGAGGCCCACTGCTCCGTCCTCGAAGCCCTCGACGCCCTCAAGGACGACGCCCCCGAGCTCTACGCCGCGACCCGCGACCGCTTCGCCACGCGCCTCAAGCAGCTCTACGACTGCCTCGACTACTATCGCGGCACCTACACCCTCTACTCCTACGCCCAGGTCCGCACATGGAGCATCTACGGCGTCCATCGCAGCGGCACCCGCGGCACGGCCGCCGTCACGGGCATCGAGAACGTCTACGACGACCAGATGTGGCTCTGCCGCGAGCTCATCCGCGCCTACCGCCTGACGGGCGACGATGCCTACCTCACGAAGGCCGAATACCTGGCCAACTACTGCATCGACGGCTGGGACTGCTGTCTCGATGCGAACGGACAGGAGTATGGCGGCATCACCTGGGGCCCGGGCTATAACTCCAAGCACGCCTGCTCCAACGCCCCGCTGATCCAGCCCCTCGTCTGGCTCTATGAGATCTTCAAGACTGACGACGAGCCCGCCAACCTGCGCTACTTCTACATCCTGCCCGACGGCACACGCACCAACGAGATGCGCCGCCACTCCGACGTCTACCTCGACTTCGCCCGCAAGATCTATGCCTGGCAGAAGAAGATGCTCTACAACGCCTCCACGGGCGTCTACTGGGACATGCTCGGCGCCCCGGGCGAGCTCAAGTACGTCGGCGAGGGCCGCAACCGCTATCGCGACCACGTCGACACGGGCGGCCCCACCGGCACCGCCTACACCTACAACACGGGCACGATGCTCGCCGGCGCCGCCGAGCTATGGCGCGTCACGGGCGAGGACATCTACAAGGCCGACCTCAACACCGTCAGCCAGAAATCGTTCAACTACTTCGCCAAGGGCAAGCGCATCGACGGCGTCGTCTTCCGCCAGTGGCCCATCGATGCCAAGGCCGAGGAAGGCTTCAACACATGGTTCGACAACGTCCTCATGCGCGCCTACATCGACGCCTGCCCCTACAACACGACCCTCTACAACGGTAAGCCCTACGCCCAGAACGCCCTCGAGTCGTTCCAGCAGAACCTCGACTACGCCCACGACCACTACCAGCGCGCCTCGATGCTGCCCATCAACCTCCTCGAGGGATGGGACGTCTCCACGGGCAACCCCGACGTGACCAAGGGCTTCCATCAGATGGCCTTCGCCTCCGAGCTGGCCATGCTCGCCGTCTGGCATCAGCGCCAGGCCCAAGCCGCAGCCGCCGTCAGCGCCCCCCGCGCCGCCACATCGGGAGCAAGCACTTATTATCAACTCAACGGCCGCGCCGTCGGCTCCGCCCTCGACACGCTGCCCCGCGGCCTCTACGTCACGAAGGGGAAAAAGGTCATAAAATAACCGGAATCACGGAATATCGGAATATCGAAATATCGAAATAACGTTATAACGAAATCTCGATATAACGATATAACGAAATTTCGATAAAACGAAAAAATCGGAATCACGAAAAGAATCGATCCATGCCTCAACGAATCCCCTTCCTCGACTATCTCCGCGTGGTGGCCTGCCTCATGGTCATGCTCGTCCACGCCAGTGAGAACTTCTACGGCGTCATCTACGACGCCGACGCCACCGGCGGCCTGGCCGGCAACCTGTCGCTGCTCGTCAACGAGCAGAACCGCTTCTGGGTCTGCTTCTGGGACGGAGCCGTCTCGCGCACCGCCGTGCCCCTGTTCATGATCACCTCCGCCTTCCTCCTCGTCCCCACCACGATGACCATGACCCAGTTCTATCGCCGCCGCTTCATGCGCATCCTGCCCCCCTTCGTCCTCTTCCTCGTGCTATATTCGGTGCTGCCGCTCCTCTGGGGAGGCACCACCACCGACCAGGCCCTCCGCGACCTCAGCCTGCTGCCCTTCAACTTCCCCATGCAGGCCGGCCACCTCTGGTTCATGTATCCCCTCATCTCGCTCTATCTCATCATCCCCGTCGTCTCCCCATGGCTACAGCAGGCGTCGGCCCGCGACGAGCGACTCTTCATCTCCCTCTTCGCCTTCACCACCCTCACGCCCTGGCTGCGCCGCTTCATCACGCCAGAGCTCTGGGGCGAGTGCTTCTGGAACGGGTTCTCTGCCTTCTGGTATGTCTCGGGATATCTCGGCTATCTCGTCCTGGCTCATTATATCCGCGTCCACCTCGACTGGAGCCGCCGGCGCCGCCTGCGCGTCGGACTCGCCTGCTTCGTCGTCGGAGCCCTGTTCACCGCCTGGTCCTTCTGGCTCAAGGGCTCGCCCGGACAGCCCATCGAGACGCCCATGATAGAGTGGTCGTGGGAGTTCTGCACACCCAACGTCCTGCTGGCCACCTTCGGCATGTTCCTCCTCTTCACCTGCATCGGGCAGAAGGAGGCCCCCCGATGGGTGACGTCGCTCTCGAAGATGACCTTCGGCATGTATCTCATGCACATGTTCTTCCTCGCCCCCATCGCCGCCGCCTTCATCCAGGGACGCCCCGACGAGCCCCTGCTGCCCGTCTGGCTCTGCATCCCCGTGATCGCCGTGCTCACCTATCTCGTGTGCGCCGTCGTGACGAAGCTCCTCTCGCTGTTGCCCGGCAGCAAGTGGATCGTTGGCTGCTGAAGCCGCCCGGGAATCTCTCATCACGCCGTGACGCCATGCCGTCACGGCGTGATTTCATGACGTCACGTCGTGACGGCATGCCGCCACGACGTGACCTCACCTTTATGATACGGTCAGGAACAAAAAAAGCGCTTACCGAGGGCCATATATGAATAAAAATGTGTAACTTTGTGGCCGACTTAATATATGCCAATAACGATGAGACGACCCTACACACTGATGCTCGCACTGGCGGCAGCGCTCGCCGCGAGCGCCCAGAGCGTGCGCCAGACCGTCCGCCTCGACGAGGGCTGGCGCTTCGCCTTCGGCCATGCCGCCGATGCCGGGCAGGACTTCGGCTGCGGCACGGAATACTTCAACTACCTGACCAAGGCCAACTCCATCCACAACGAGGGCCCCTACGCCGAGCGGTTCGACGACGCCGGCTGGCAGCCGGTGAGCCTGCCCCACGACTTCGTGGCGGCGCTGCCCTACGACGCGCAGGCCAGCCATTCCCACGGCTACAAGACCGTCGGGTGGAAATATCCCGCGACGTCCGTCGGATGGTATCGCAAGACCGTCCACATCCCTGCCGGCGACCTCGGACGGCGCCTCGTGCTGCGCTTCGACGGCATCTTCCGCGACGCCCGCGTGTGGTTCAACGGCTTCTACATGGGCTCCGAGCCCAGCGGCTATGCCACGCAGGTCTACGACGTGACAGAATACGTCCACTACGGCGCTGACAACCTCATCTGCGTGCGCGCCGACGCGTCGATGGAGGAGGGCTGGTTCTACGAGGGCGGCGGCATCTATCGCGACGTCTGGCTCGAGAAGTCGGCCGCCGTCAGCGTCGCCCCCTTCGGCACGTTCGTCTGGGCCGACCTGAACGAGCCTTACGACGAGGCGACGGTCAACATCGAGACGGAGGTGGGCAACAGCTCGCTCACGACCCAGACGTGCCACGTCAGCCAGCGCCTGCTCAACGCCGCGGGGCGCGAGGTGGGCCGCAGCGAGGCGTCGGCCCTGACGCTGCTGCCAAAGCAGACGGCCGCATGCCGCCAGCAGATCGTCGTCAGCCGCCCCCGCCTCTGGAGCCCATCGGGCCCTTATCTCTATAAGGTGGAGACGACCATCACTGTCGACGGCCGCGTCAGCGATGTCTACACGACCATGACGGGCCTGCGCCACGTGGAATTCACGGCCGACCGCGGCTTCATCATCAACGGACAGCCGCTGAAGCTCAAGGGCGTCAATATGCACCAGGACCACGCCGGCGTGGGCACCGCGCTGCCCGACGCCCTGCAGCTATGGCGCCTGCGACAGCTGAAGCAGCTGGGCTGCAATGCCTATCGCGCATCCCATCACCCCGCCTCGCCCGCCCTGCTCGACATGTGCGACAGCCTGGGCCTGCTCGTCATCGACGAGAACCGACTGGCCGGCATCAACACGGAGCACCGCCGGCTGCTGGAGAACATGATCAGGCGCGACCGCAACCACCCCTCCGTCGTCCTCTGGAGCGACGGCAACGAGGAGTGGGGCATGGAGAACACCGTCGAGGGCCGGCGCGTGGCCGAGGCCATGCGGGCCTACACGAAGCTGCTCGACCCCACGCGCCAGTCGACCATGGCCAATGCGGGCGGCGCCGAGATGATCAAGGGCCTCGACGTCATAGGCTTCAACTATATCGTGCAGAACGACGTCGACCGCCGCAAGCAGCAGAACCCCGCATGGCGCATCGTCGGCACGGAGGAGACCACCGGCTGCGGCACGCGCGGCGTCTACTTCAACGACCAGCCGGGCCGCATGGTGGCGATGAACCGCGACACGACGCACCACCACATCGAGAACGTCATCGAGCGCGGATGGCGCTTCTATGACGAACGGCCCTGGGCCGCAGGCGTCTTCTTCTGGACAGGATTCGACTATCGCGGCGAGCCCAACCCCCTCGCCTACCCCGCCCACGACTCTGAGTTCGGCATCCTCGACTACTGCGGATTCCCGAAGGACGAGGCCTGGTATCTGCGGGCGTGGTGGACGGACGAGCCCGTGCTCCACGTCTTCCCCCACTGGAACCTAGCGGGCCACGAGGGCGAGGAGGTCGACCTATGGGTCTACAGCAACTGCGACGAGGTGGAGCTGAGTGTCAACGGCCGGCGCCTCGGCCGACAGACGATGCCGCGGGGTGGCCACCTGACGTGGCGCGCCACCTATCAGCCCGGCCGCGTCGTCGCCACAGGATATAAGGACGGACGGCGCATCCTCACCCAGACCATCGCCACGACCAAGGCGCCCGACCGCATCGTCGCCACGCCCGACCGCACCACCATCAGCGCCGACGGGCGCGACGTGGCCATCGTCACCATCGAGCTGCGCGACCAGCAGGGCCGCCGCGTCCCCGACGCCTGCCGCGACCTGACCTTCCGCCTCGAGGGCGACGGACGCATCCTCGGCGCCGGCAACGGCGACCCGGCCTACCTGGGCCCCGACCACCCGCAGGCCCCCGACTGCCGCGCCTTCAGCATCCCGGCCTTCAACGGCCTGGCTCAGGTCCTCATCCAGGCCGGCCGCAACCCCTCGACGCTCCGCCTGACAACCACGGCCGACGGCCTCTCCCCCGCCACCGCCGTCGTCACCGCACGATAGACAACGGTTTTTGATTTTTTAAACAACGAATTAAGACGAATGACACGAATGGACACGAATTAAAACAAATTTCACGAATTGAACAACTAAGCAGTAGAAAATCTAAGACTCCACTTTAAATAATGATAGAAATGATAGAATCACGATGCGCAGCCGCTCCCCTCCCTTCAAGGGGAGGGGTTGGGGGTGGGGTCTGTATATCCCTTTCACAGAGCATGTCGCAGAGTAAGTTAGAGACCCCACCCCAACCCCTCCCCTTGAAGGGAGGGGAGCGGCTGGCGCCTTCACACGCAGGCGGCACAGGACTTTTCAAAGTAGGCTAAATAATTCGTGAAATCAAAAATAATTCGTATAATCAAAGATAATTCGTGAAATCAACCACAATTCGTGAAATCAACCGCAATTCGTGAAATCAAAAATAATTCGTATAATCAAAGATAATTCGTGAAATCAACCACAATTCGTGAAATCAACCACAATTCGTGAAATCAAAGACAATTCGTGTCAATTCGTGATATTCGTCTTAATTCGTTGTTTTAAATAAATTCGTTTAATTCGCTTAATTCGTGGTTAGAAACAAATAAAATAGAAAGTATCGAAGTATGAGAAAGATCATCATGTTGGCCCTCACAGCGCTGTCGGTGCTGGCAGCCGGGGCCCAAGAGACACAAGTCGCACAGGAGCGACTGACGCAGTACGTCGACCCGTTCATCGGGTCCGGAGGCCACGGCCACGTCTTCGTCGGCGCCAACGTGCCGTTCGGGATGGTACAGCTCGGCCCCACGCAGAAGTCGCGCGGCTGGGACTGGACGTCGGGCTATCACTACAGCGACTCGGTCATCGTCGGCTTTGCCCACACCCACCTGTCCGGCACGGGCTGCGGCGACCTGGGCGACCTGGCCTTCCTGCCCGTCACTGACCCGCAGCAGCGCGAGCTGAAGTTCAGCCACGACCAGGAGACCGTGCGGCCGGGCTACTACCGCCTGCAGAGCGCCGACGTCGACATCGAGCTGACGGCCACGCAGCGCGTCGGATTCCATCGCTACACCTTCCGCCAAGGCCACGGCCAGCTGCTCATCGACCTCAACGAGGGCATCGGCGACATCCCGACGGTGACCGACCTGCGCCAGGTGGACGACACGACCATCGAGGGCGTGCGCCGTTCGCGCGGCTGGGCCCCCCGCCAGGAGGTCTACTTCACCGCGAAGTTCAACACCAGCGTGCGCCTCTGGGAGCCGCAGCCCGGCCTGGGACTCGTCGACCTCTACGACGTGCGCCAGCCCGTGCTCATCAAGGTGGCCCTGTCGCCCGTCAGCGCCGAGAAGGCCGCCCGCAACATGGCGGCGGAGCTTAGCGGATGGGACTTCGACGAGACGTGCCACGAGGCTGACGCGGCGTGGGAGCGCGAGCTCGGCCGCATCCGCATCACGACGCCTAACGCCGACGACCGCAAGATCTTCTACACGGCGATGTACCATCTGATGGTGGCGCCCTCCGTCTTCTGCGACGCCGACCGCCAGTATCGGGGCAGCGACGGCCGCGTCTACGACGCCGACTTCACCAACTACACGACGCTGTCGCTATGGGACACCTATCGCGCCTACCACCCCCTCATGACCCTCATCGCACCCGAGATGCAGGCCGACTGGGCCGAAACGTTCATCAAGATCTTCGAGCAGCAGGGACGCCTGCCCATCTGGCACCTGTGGGGCTCAGAGACCGACTGCATGGTGGGCTCGTCGGCCGTGCCCGTGCTGGCCGACATGGTGCTGAAGGGCTTTGTACGGAATCCCGAGCAGGCCTTCAGCGCGATGAAGGAGTCGCAGCTCCAGGACGTCCGCTCGCTGGGCCTCCTGAAGCAGTATGGCTACATCCCCTACGACAAGGAGCCCTCGAACGAGACCGTCGCCAAGGCCCTCGAATACTGTCTCGACGACGACGGCGTGGCCCGCGTGGCCAAGATGCTGCGCAAGGGCGCCGACTACGAGCTGTTCCTCGAGCGCAGCCAGTCGTATCGCCGCTACTTCGACCCCCAGCTGCAGTTCATGCGCGCCGTGGGCAGCGACGGACAGTTCCGGTCCGAGTTCGACCCCATCAAGGTGATCCACCGCGCCGACGACTACACCGAGGGCAACGCCTGGCAATACACATGGCTCGTGCCCCACGACCCGCACGGGCTCATCCGCCTCTTCGGCGGCGAGGAGCCCTTCCTCCGCAAGCTCGACGAGTTCTTCACCGTCGAGGGCGACCTGGGTCCCGAGGCCTCGCCCGACATCAGCGGATTCATCGGACAGTATGCCCACGGCAACGAGCCCAGCCACCACATTATCTACCTCTACAACTACGCCGGACAGCCATGGAAGGCGGCACCCAAGCTGCGCCACGTCATGCGACAGCTCTACCACGCCGCACCCGACGGTCTCTGCGGCAATGAGGACGTCGGACAGATGTCGGCATGGTACGTCCTCACCGCCCTCGGACTCTATCAGGTGGAGCCCAGCGGCGGCCGCTTCGTCCTCGGCACGCCCCTCTTCCCCCGCGCCGAGGTCAGCGTCGGCGACGGCCGCACCCTCACCATCACGGCCCGCCACCTCAGCGACCAGAACATCTACGTGCAGTCCGTCCGACTCAACGGCCGCAAGCACAAGAAGACCTACGTCGACTTCGACGTCCTCCGACAAGGCGGCACCCTCGAGTTCACGATGGGACCCCACCCCTCCAAGTGGGGCACCGACCCCGCCTCGCGGCCCTGACATCAAGACGCGCTTCTGACATCAAGACGTTCTTCAGACATCAAGACAACAAGACAACAAGATAACAAGACCGGCCAAGCGGGTTCTATATTATTTTCAAGGCTTGAAAATATAAAACCAAAGCTTGAAAATGTATTTTCAAGGCTTGAAAATAATAAACCAAGGCTTGAAAACAATAAAAAGCGGTGGTGGCGACCCGTCCTCACGGATGGGCCGCCACCTTGATTCTCATTTCGTCCGGGCCGGTTCTCACGAACGGGCGACGGACTGATTATTAACAAATCCGGGCTCCCCTATGTCGCGGCTCACCCGCGGGCGTGACGGCACAAACGGGCTCGACGTGCGCCGCAGGGCGAAGCGTCAGGGGATGCCCACTAAAAAAAACTATTATTTCGCTCCTGCGCCCCGACGTGTCACGACGGGGCCTCGGAAAGAAAAAGCCGCGCCGACTATCCTCGCAGACCGTCGGTACGGCGCTTTTATCGCTCGACGCTACATCGCTGTAGTCGCCGTGATCGTTCGTTCATTATGACCGCGAGAGGCTTACTCCTCGTCGTCGCCCCAGACGGACGAGTGGCGCGAGAGAGCTGCCGAACCGTCTACCCCGTTGGTATCGTCCAAGTCATTGTTGAAACCTTCGGGTGAGCCAGCCAGGATTGTTGCTTTTGAAGTGATCTCCACAACAGCCGTTTCAGGCATCTGATATATCTTTTTCATTGCTGTATTTCCTTTCTATTTTAATTTATGGTTGACAATAAATGATGCAAGAATTACTTCATGATGACCTTCTTGCCGTTCACGATGTAGAGACCCTTCTGGGGAGCAGCCACGCGCTGGCCGTTCAGGTTGAACAGTTCGCCGTTCTCCTGCAGAGCCTGAATGCTCTCGATAGCCGTCGGGGCAATGCCACCGATGGAGAGCGACTCACGTGAGCCGGCGCTCTTGGCAACCTTCAGGAATGCCTTGCCGGCAGCAATCGTAACGCTCGTAACCTTAGCAAAGCGGGCATCCTCGTCGCCGGTCTTAGCCAGCACATAATAGACATTCAGTGCGTCCTCCTCGACATTAATGTCAGTGGCTGAGCCCTCGAGGCTGCCCTTAGCTGTCTCACTGCTTGCGATGGCAGGAATCTCATAAGTATTAGCTGCGCCCTTCAGCACCACACCTGTATTGGCAGGCACGTCGGCAACCTCCGTCAGCGTCACGGTGCTGCCATCCAGCGTGGCAGTGTAGGCCGTCAGACCCTCTACGCCAGAGAAGTCAAGAGGACAATTGGTATACAGCGTAGCCCAGCCAGCGGCGGTGATGGTGGCAGGAACTGTTATGTCACCTGTACGAATGGCAATGATGATGTCATAGCAGTCAATAGTGTTGTTACCACCTTTCACCAATGTGACATTTCCTGCCTCAGGAATCTCAACACCAGTAATTGTCTTATCAGTCCAAGCACCCTTGCTGATGGAGGGCTTGATGAGGTCGCCCTGGTCGTCGGTATACTCCGTCTCAAACCTGTTGGCGGCGTGGGTCATGGCTGCGGCCAATAGCAGCAGCAAGGGCAAAAGGAATCGTAGTCTTGACATCATAACTTCAGTTTATGTTGGTTAATGCTTCTGTTGCCAAAGTTACGAAAAAAAATCTGACTACTGGACATCAAGACAACAAGACAACAGGATATCAAGACATCAAGACTGTAGGCTACAAGTCAGCCGCTTGGTCGGATTTGCAATCATGAGCCAAGAATCCGGCTAAGCGGGTTGTTCGTGATATTCTTGCATCCTTTCAGGTAGCAAGCAGACCCCGAACGCGTCTTAATTCGTGAAATCAATGATAATTCGTGACAATTCGTGTAATTAGTCTTAATTCGTTGTTAGAAAGAAATTCGTTGTTAAGTAATATGAAAATAATAAGTTGGTACAATTTGGCTGTCACTGTAGGAGGCGACGTGTCCCCACGTCGCACTTGCCGCAGGTGTCACGTGAGGACACGTGACCTCCTAAATCGTACCAAGTTATTTATTTACGGTTACTAAAAAGAAATTCGTTTAAATCGTGGTAAGAAGGTCAGAGCAGGTCGAGGCAGCGCTCGATGAAGATGCCGCAGAGGTGGTCCTCGACGTCGCGGTTGCGGTCGATCATGCGGCTGACGACGTCCATGGCGCGGCGCGTGGCGTCGGAGAGCGACTGTCCGCCCTCCATCGAGCCGATGAGGACGGCAGAGAAGATGTCGCCGGTGCCGTGGAAGAGTCCGGGAATGACGTCGTAGGGGTGGAAGAAATAGTCGTGGCTGTCGCCATCGTATCCGCAGACCTGCGGCTGTCCGTCGACGACGCAGCTGGTGATGATGGCGGAGTGGGCGCCGAGGGCGACGATGGCGTCGAGCAGTCGGCGGGCCTCGTCGCGGCTGATGCCCTCCTCGCGGTAGGGAACGCCGCAGAGCAGACAGGCCTCCGTGTAGTTAGGCTTGGCCACATGGGCCACGCCGACCATGCGTCGCATCAGCAGCACCTGCTCCTCGGTCATGCCGTGGTAGAGGCTGCCGCCGTCGCCCATGACGGGGTCGACGTAGACGGTGCATCCGCGTGCGGCCTGCTCGCGGCAGAAGTCGCTGACGAGCTGCGCCTGCAGGGGGTTGAACATCAGTCCGGTGCAGATGGCGTCGAAGTGGAATCCGAGTCGCTGCCATACGGGCAGCGTCTGGCGCATGTAGTCGGTGGTGTCGAGGCGTGCGTAGTCGCCGTAGTTCAGCGTGTTCGACACGAGCATCGTCGGCAGGTTGAAGGCCGGCAAGCCCATATAGCTCAGTATGGGCAGCATGGCGGCCATGCCCACCTTGCCGTAGCCCGCAATATCATTGATCAGAAGAATCTGCTTCATTTTCTTATTTGTTGAGAAACGAATTGGCACTAATGATGGAAGATAGAGACCCCACCCCCGACCCCTCCCCTTGGAAGGGAGGGGAGTGGCTGGCGCACTGCTCGACGGGGAATGACGGCGCAGCTGCTCCCCTCCTTTGGAGGGGTCGGGGGAGGCTTACTCCCCTCCCCTCCAAGGGGAGGGGTTGGGGGTGGGGTCTGTAACTTCCATCATTCGTTCCAAATTATTGTTTTATCATCACTTAGGCCTGCGCCCGAGGACTTTTTTTTCTTAATTAGTGCCAATTAGTTTCCGTATTCCTTCATGTGCCCGTTAGTTTCCTGATTCTTTCCGCCGTTTCGTCAGCGGACGGCACGGAGGTTCTTCTCGAGCTGCTGGGTGGAGCTGGCGCCGACGAGCACAGACGTGACGCCGCGCTGGCGGAGGATCCAGCGCAGGGCGTGCTCGGCCAGGGTGCGGCCCTCGGCCTGCGCCTCGTCGTTCCACTGCCGCAGCTGACTGAGCAGCTCGGGGGTGAGCATCTCGTGGCGGAGGAATTTCTCTTTCGCCATGCGCGAATCCTCAGGGATGCCCTGCAGATAGCGGTCGGTGAGCAGGCCCTGCGCCAGGGGCGAGAAGGAGATGAAGCCCACGCCGTGGTCGGCGCAGAAATCGAGGATGCCCTTCTCCTGCGGCTCGCGGTCGAGCATGTTGAGGCGCCCCTGATAGATGAGCAGTGGGACGTCGCGCTGACGCAGATAGTCGTAGGCCGTGCGCGTGGCCTCGAGGGGCCATCGCGAGATGCCGACGTAGAGGGCCTTGCCCGCGCGGACGATGTCGACGAGGGCCTGTAGGGTCTCCTCGAGAGGCGTCAGGGGGTCGTAGCGGTGGGAATAGAACAGGTCGACATAGTCGAGATGCATGCGGCGCAGGCTCTGGTCGAGCGAGGCCATGAGATACTTGCGCGAGCCCCAGTTGCCGTAGGGGCCGGGCCACATGTCGTAGCCGGCCTTGGTGGCGATGAAGAGCTCGTCGCGATAGGGCCGGAAGTCGTCGTCCATGAGGCGGCCGAAGGTCTCCTCGGCCGAGCCGTAGACGGGCCCGTAGTTGTTGGCCAGGTCCATGTGGGTGATGCCGTGGTCGAAGGCGTAGCGGACGATCTCGCGGCTGCGCTCGTAGGGGTCGACGCTGCCGAAGTTATGCCAGAACCCGAGGCTCACGCGGGGCAGCAGCACGCCGCTCTGCCCGCATCGCTCAAACGTCATGCCGCCCTCGTCGTAGCGGCCCTCTGCTGCTTGATACATAAGTCGTGAATGATTGATTTGGCTGCAAAGTTACGCATAATATCCCGAACGGCCAAACCGAATCGCGATATTTTCGCGCTGCGGGGCCGTTTTGGGCGGCCGGGGCATCATCGGCAGCGGGCCTGCCATGGGGGCGAGGGGGATTCGAATTTGTCAAACAAATTCGCAATTGACGAAGGGAGCCGCGCAAGTGCCTGGCTGTCAGGGCGATTGCGATCTGGCGAAAAAGAAGCGGCGCTTTTCGATGAGAGAAGTGCCGCTTTTCGATGCGAGAAGCGGTCCTTTTCGGGGCAAAAAGGACCGCTTCTTCAAAGATAATCCGCTCGGTGTAAATATTTTTCGGAATCTGCCGGCTTTCCTGAAACCCATCGGTCAGGGCCTTGTTGGGCCGCCGCTCACAGGGGCATCACGTCAGGCTGTCCGTCCTGCCCTCGCTGCCAGACGATGGTGCCGTCGGGGGCCTCGATGGACTCGAGGATGACCTCGGTGGGGCCGTCGGCATCGGCGTCGGTGCTTCCCTGTGGCCGCGCCCGCCGGGCGAACGACATGTCCTCCATGCCAAAGCCCGTCTCGTCGCTGATCTCGTCCCAGGTGCGGTCGCTATAGACCTTGATCTCGTAGGGCGGGCCTTCGATGGCTTTGTCGTCACTGGAATTGAGATAATATTGCGTGATCATCTTGATGTGGACCTCCTGACGTTTTTCGGCTGAGGATAGGTTTGAATAGCGGGAGAACTGCCAGTGGGCCACGTAGATGCCGTCATCAGCCTTCTCCATGTCCTTATTCTTCTGTCCCATTGACCTATTGCTGATAAGATCTTTAACCGTCCAGGAACTGATGCTCTGCATGCCTTTGACAGACACGCGGCTGTCGACCTTGAAGACATGGCGGTACTTATACTCGTCGTCCTTGAGCGTGCGCTCCTCGTAGTCCGTCGGGACGACCGAGACGAGCGACATCGAGGGCACGTGGGAACAGAAGCCGAGGGACTTATCGACGACGTCGGGTTTACTCGAGGTTAGTATGTTGATACTGCTTCTGTAGTAGCACGGGATGGCGGTGTACTCGACGTCCGATACCAGGTTCTCAATCTTGAAGTGATAGGTCTTATTCTTTTTAACCTCAGAAAAGGAGCCGCCCTCCTCTGCCGGCACGACTCTAATGATGCTGCTGCCTTTCTTGATCATCAGTGCCGGATAAAGGGCCATGCCAATATTTGAAAAAATACCTAAGCTGCTCAGCGTATACTCGGCATTGAAAACAAGCTTTGTGCCGTCATCGCTCAACTGCTTCACGATCTTGAACGATTTGTCCTTCAGCTTGGGATACCATGTCCACGACTCACATAGTGGTTTGATGGACCATGGGCCGATGTCGATGGTGACGCCCTTTTCATTGTTATCGTTATTAAGAAAGTCATTGGCATCTTTGTCAGAAGCCATTCTGTTGTATAAATCACTATTTTTATCGAGCAGTTCCTTCGCCTCATCGAGCAACACTTGAGCTTCCGACACCGTTCGAGGTGATCCAAATAGGTTTTCCCACGTAAAGTCGACCACAAACTGTACTTTTCCGCCTATCTTCACAAAGAAATTGACACCTGCCGAATTGGAAGCGTCCCAGCTGCCGCCCGTCGAAGACGGCGGCGTTGCATCGAACCCCACCTGCAGATAAGGTACAAGTCTGACGGAGAGAACCTTACCATAGATGCCGAAGCCGAAGATGAAACTCACAGTGAGCGACACCTCGCCACCTATCTCTACGTCAAAATCCCAGGGTTTGTCGATGAGTATCTTCTCATCTTTCGTACAGGTCATGTTGTAGATATCGACAGTATAAGTATACTGCGTCTTTTTGTGATTCGAGACTACCAGAGAACCTGACAGACTGGTACTGAGAGAAATGTCGATATCCATGAAGAAGACGATGACCACGGGACCAATGGTGAAAGGTTTTCCTAACACTGGGTGGAATTTCTTAATGCGCTTACTGTAAGAGACTGCAGCGTTGATGCGTATCGTTTCCATCTCTTCCACCGTCTTGATCATCTGAAACACCATGTTGTCGAGACTGAAGTTATCGAACTTCATCTGGGTGGTGACCGACCAATAGTTTTCCTCGCCTCTAAGCGAGATGCCGAGCGAGGAGCCGGCTGGCCCCCCCTCAAAGGTGACGCTCCAGTCAACCTTAGCAGACCACTTACAGCCGGAACTGGTGAAGGAGACGCTGCAACCGCTGTCATCTGTGCCAGAGTCGTCGGCACGGGTGCGGGCCCCGGCTTCAACGTTCTCTTCTTCGTCGTCGGGTTCAGGCAAGACATAGTAAGTCTCCTCCTCCTTGGTCATCACTTCGCCGTCGATGTCGAGACGAGAATAAATCTCCTGCAATTTACAGAACGTGCCCAAATACTTGTAGACACCATCCTCCTTGACTCGCTTCAGCAGCTTGTGGTTGCAGCCCCAGTCGAACTTGTCGGTGGCGCCGCTGACCAGGATCTCGCCCGGCACGGGCAGCAGCTCCTCGGGCGTGTCGAGCCGGTAGTGAATCTCGACGAGGGCATTGATCTCGTCGCGTTGTACGTAGACGATGTACTGCTGGTCGCGCTCCGTGAGATAGCGCACGCCCTCACGGAACTGGTAGGTCACCTCGCAGTCGCCATCCTTGACGGTGACTGGCGTGTCATAGCCCTCGCCCGTCTGCACGGGGACATCCTTGAACTCCAGTGAGCCGTCGTCCTCTTCCTCGATGAAGAGGTTGCAGGAGACCATCGTCATGGCCGCCATCAGCATCAGTATGATCTTTTTCGTCGTCATAGTCTGCTCAATAATTCGTTTAATTCGTGGTCGGAATCACTATTCGGAATTCGTTTAATTCGCTTAATTCGTGGTCGGAAGAAACGCGTCAGTCGTAGATCTCGACGACGGTCGTGTCGGGAAGCTCGATGATGGGGTTGTCGTCGACGGGCTCGACGTCGGGGACGTACTCCTCAGCGTCGTCGCCGAGGACGAGGGGATAGAGGTGGGTCAGCTCGCCGTGCATCTCGCCGTCGAAAGTGAAGACATCGGGGAAGAGCTCGGCGCGGGCCTCACCGCGGTAGTAGCAGCGCAGACGCACCTCGTCGCCGCCCGTGAAGGGGCTCCAGACGCGCATCTCCATGTAGTCGATGCCGGCGCGGCGCTTCATCTGGCCGATGCCGCGCAGCTCGTCGCCGACGAAGGCCGCGATGATGTAGGGCTGGGCGTTGTCCTGCGTCAGGCGGGTGCCGTGGACGTCGACGGAGGCATAGATGACCATGTCGTATGGATAGTTCGAGGGCGCCATGTACATCTCGGGCATGACGTTGACCCAGCACGTGTCGCGCAGGCGGTCGATGGTGGTGAAGGCGACGGCGCGGGTGAGGCCCTCGCTGAGTGCGACGAGCGTGTCGTTCTCGAACGTGGCGATGGCGTCGTCCTCTGAGAGCCAGAAGACGGCGTTGTTCGACAGCTCGGCGGGCGTGAAGTCGACGGGAATGGCGTAGTGGTCGCCGACGACGAGCGAGACGACGCGTCGCGGCAGCCGCATCTGTCCCGCCGTGACGGGCTCGCTCGTGTTGAACTCGTAGAACTCGCCGCAGGCGCTGAGCAGGAGGATGGCCATCAGTGCGATGAGGGGGCGGCTGGTTATGATTCGTCGGATGTTCATATCGCGTATGGGGTTTGGTTCGTGGTTTTTAGCCCCCCGCGACGGAATCGCGGGGCACACTCGGAGTTACTTGTCGCGCGTGATGGTGACGACGTTGGAGGGCTGGCTCTCGCGGCCGTCGTCGAAGCGCAGGACGACGTAGTACTGGGCCGTCTCGCCCGGGCGCAGCTGGCGGTCGACGTACTCGGTCTCCTCGACGTTGTACTGATAGCGGAAGCGCTTGTCCTTCGGGCCCTTGCGGAAGACGCAGTAGTAGTGGCGGGTCTGAGTGAGACGCTCGGGAAGGTCGGAGCGCGTCCATGTCAGTCGGGCCAGCTGCTCATGGGAGACCCATGCGCCCTGAGCGGTCAGCTCGACGTCGACGACGTGAGGTCCGCGGTGGAGCCAGCTGACGGCGAGGCTCTGCGAGGAGTATGGCGAGGAGTTGAAGGACTCCACCATGTAGTAGTAGCGCTGGCGGGTGTCGTAGGCCGGGTCGTCGTCGATGGTGATGGTGTAGTTGGTCTGGCGCAGCGAGTCGGCATCGTAGCGGCCGATGAGCTCCCAGGGGCCGTTGTCGCCCGAGCGGCGGTAGGCCAGGTGATAGAGCATGTCGGCATCGGTGCCGACGACCCACTCCATGTGCATGCCCTTCTCGTCGGAGTGGCTCGACTGGTCGAGGTGGGGCTGCGTGGGCGGGGTGACGTGTGGGCGAAGGACGCGAATCCAGGGGCACCACTCGCCGAAGTTGTTTGAGTAGTCGACGGCGCGCACACGATAGTAGATGTACTTCTGGTTGACGTCGAGCACGAGGGTGTCGGCATACATCGGCACGCGCACCTGAGCCTTGGTCAGGAAGGGGTGGGTGGAGTCGTTGGCGAAGGCCACGTCCCAGTAGCTGACGTCGTCGTCCTGGGGGTTCTGCTGCCACGAGAGGAGCACCTCGGAGGCGCGCACGGCGCCCGAGCGGAGGCTGTCGGCCGAGAGGGGCACGACGTAGGCCTGGAGCGAGTCGGGGGCGGCCGGGGCGCGATAGTCGGTCAGGTTGATCTGCTGGATGAGCGAGCGGCCCTCGTTGCCCGTCTGGTCGTAGGCGCTGATCATGATCATGCCGGTGCGGCGGCCGGTCATGTCGACGGTGAAGACGGTGTCGGTCGGCGCGATGATCTCGTCGTTGAGCGTCAGCCACTGGTCGTCGCTCTGGCGCACGTCGTGGTAGTTGACGACGTAGCCGACGAGGTCGGGCTCCAGATAGGGTTTCTCCCAGATGATGTGGGCAATGACGCGGGCCATCGGGTCGTCATCGTCGGGTCGCTCCAGGACGATGCGCTTCAGCAGCGGGGCCAGGGGGGGCTCCACGTCGGGCACCATGACCTCGTGGGGACGTGTCGGCGTGGTGAGATCGCCGAAGGCGTCGTAGGCCAGGATGCGGTATTCCCAGAGTCCGAGGTATGGCACGCTGTCGCTCAGCAGACAGTAGTCCTCGCCCTCGGGCTGCTCGACCATCGAGATGTAGGGATTCTGCGTGACGCGCTCCCAGGGACGGTCGAGGTGCTCGCCGTCGAGGGTCATCGTCTGGCGCCGCTCGATCTCGTAGCTCGAGTGGACGTCGTCCCACCAGCCGATGGTCAGCGTGTGGGGCGTCGAGAGGCTGTCGATCATGCGGGGCGTGAACACCTCGGGCCTGTAGGGCTCGCAGCGCACGCCCTCCTGGACGCCGGGCTCGAAGATGAGTCGCCCGCCGTTGTCCCATCGCGTCGGCTGGATGTAGTAGTCATAGGTGGCACCGGGCTCCACCGTGCGGTCGGTCAGTCGGACGGCCATGTCCTCGGCCAGGTCCTTGCGCCATTCGGCCACGATCATGGCAAAGGCATAGGTGATGTCCTGCTCGGAGTTGAGGTCGAGGTTGTGGGTCATCGTGCCGGGCTTCGACTGCTTGTAGTTCTCGGCCTCGCCGTAGAGCAGGCCCTGGGGCACCAGCGCCAGCGAGTCGCTATCAGGATACTTCGCCCGGAACTGTTCGAGCGTGAGGGGCTTCAGGGCGTAGGCCAGGGTGTCGATCTGCAGGGGCCCGCCGGGGCTCGACGGATCGTCAACGTGGCTCACGCGCAGCACGTTGACCCCGAAGTCGGCCAGATACTTATACGACACCCAGTCCTCGGCCAGCCAGCGGAGCACGATGCTGTCGCCATAGCTGCGGGTGAGCAGGCGGATCTTGGTCGTGACGAGGGGCAGCTGTCGCTCGCGCATGACGGTGGCGTAGGGGTTGACCCCAGAACCTGTGGTGACGGTGCTGTCGTTCTGCTGGGCGCCGGCAGTGAGGCCGCCGGCCAGCAGCAGTGCGCTGATGATAACAGACTTATAGTTCATGCTCTTCCTTGTTTCTCCTTGAATATTGTTTAATATGTCGTGATGGTGCCGGTGGTACCCTCGACGAAGCCGATGTTCTTCAACCATGTGGTCACGTTCGCCATGCTGGACTTGGGCACCTGAACGGTGAGACCCTTGACCTGCGAGAAGCCGCTGCTGCGGTCGGTGGCATTGTCGGTGCGGAACATGTTGCTCACCTTCAACTGGGTCATGGCCGTGCAGTTGCCGAAGATGAGGCGTATGACGGTCACCTTCGAGGTGTTGAAGCTTGAGAGGTCGAGCGACTTCAGGTTCTTGCAGTTGTAGAACATCTGCAGCATCGACTCCACCTTCTGGGTGTTGAACGACGTGAGCGTCAGGCTGGTCAGCGAGCTGCAGGCCTGGAACATCATCTTCATGCTCGTCACCTGCTGGGTGTCGAACTTACTGACATCGATGCTGGTGGCGGCCGAACAGTTGGCAAACATCAAGCTCATGTCGGTCACTCGCGACGTGTCGAAGTTCTTCACATCGGGTTTCCACAGTGCATTGCATGAGTAGAACATGCAGCTCATGTCGGTGACCCTGGCCGTGTTGAAGTTGGCGGTCGGGATGGAGGTCAGCGCCTTGCACTGATAGAACATGTAGCTCATGTTGGTCACCTTCGACGTGTTGAAGTTGGCAATGTCGAGCGACGTCAACGCGCTGCAGCCGCGGAACATGGCCGACATGCTGGTGACGTTGGCAGTGCTGAAGTTGGAGAGCTTCAGCGCGGTCAGCTTGCTGCAACCATAGAACATCTCGCCCATGGCGGTGACCGTCGAGGTCGCAAACTTGCTCACGTCGAGCGAGGTCAGCGAGCTGCAGTTCTTGAACATGCCGAACATCGACGTGACGCGGCTGGTCGACAGGCCGTCGAGCTTCAGCGTCGTGAGTTTCGTGCAGCCCTCGAACATGCCGGTCATGCTGGTCGCCATCGTGGTCTTGAACTCCGACAGGTCGAGCGTCGTCAGCGAGCTGCAGCCGCGGAACATGTAGGCCATGGTCGTGGCTCGCTCGGAGCGGGCATACTTCAGGCCGGTGACCGACACGAGCTTCGAGCAGCCGTCGAACCACGACAAGAACGACTGGGGATAATACTGGTCGTTGGTGCCGGGCTGCTGGGGGAAGGTCTCGTCGAAGACGACGCGGGTTAGCTTGTCCTTCACCGTCGGAATCCACTTGGGCGCTGAGCCAAAGTTGAGCGGCGTGCGCATCACGTCGTTGCCGCTCCAGACGGCCGTCACCTTCTGGCCGTTGAAGGTCTCGCCGACGGCATAGAGCCGCTTGCGGGCGAAGGTCAGCGTGGTGTTGCCCTCGGTCCAGATGGCCTCGGTGACAATCTCTGACTCGTCGACGACGAAGCCGTGGGTGCCCTCGACGAAGCCGAGGTTCTGGGTGAAGTTCGAGCGCGTCTTGGCGCCATAGCTCGTGGGAGCCTTCACCTCGAGGTTGGTGACGCCGGTGAAGGCATTGGTGGCCTTGGGCGACACCTTGTCGAAGAGACCCAGATAGTTGAGCTTCAGGTCGCGCAGCTTGGTGCAGTTCTCAAACAGGCGGTTGGCCATGGTCACGTTGGTCGTGCGGATGTCGCCCATGTCGATGGTCTTCAGGCTGCGGCAACCGCTGAATAGGCCCGAGATGTTGTTCTTCATCGCCGGCATGCTGCCCAGACCCTTGAGGTTCAGTTCGGTCAGGCTGCTGCAGCCGCAGAACATGAACCCGATGGTGGTAACCTTGTCGGCCCGGAGCGTGCTCAGGTCGAGCGACTTCAGGCTGCTGCACCCCTGGAACATATTGCTCATCGTGATGGCCTCTGACGAGTTGAGATACTTCAGGTCGGTGACGGTCGAGAGTTTCGAGCAGTTGAGGAACCAGCCGGCAAGGCGCAGGGGCCTCACGGCGGCGAACGACGGATCGAAGACGACGGTCGTGAGGTCAGCCTTGACGACGTTGGTCCACTTAGGATAGCTGTCGGCCGAGGCGGTCACGTCGGTGCCGCTCCACACCTGGGTGACGTCGGCACCGCGGAAGCGCGTCGTCACCTTCGGGCCGTAGCAGAAGGTCAGCGTCGCGTTGTCCTCAGTCAGGATGGCCTGGGCCACGGACTCGGGCTCGCTGGTGTAGAACCAACCGGTCTCGCCCTCGACGAAGCCGAGGTTCTGGGTGAACTTCTGGCGGATGGCCTCCAGCTGCGCCTCGGGCACGATGACGGCCAGAGAGCCCACGTTCTTGAAGGCATCCCAGCCCGTGCTCGTCAGCTTGTCGAAGGTGAAGTTCTGGCCCAGGCGGAGCTTCGTGAGCGACGTGGCGCCGCTGAACATGCCGTAGGCCTGGGTGACGGCCTTGGTGTCCATCTTCGTCAGGTCGAGCTCGGTCAGGCTGCTGCAGCCGCCGAACATCGACGACATCATCGTCACGTTCCACGTGTAGAAGTTGCTCAGATTGAGCGTCTTCAGACTGCTGCAGCCGCTGAACATGAAGCCCATGTCGGTGATGCGGCGGGTGTCGAACGTGCTGAGATCGAGGTCGGTCAGGCTGCTGCATCCATAGAACATGAAGCCCATGTCGGTCAGCTCGCTGATGTCGAACGTCTTCACGCTCAAGTTCTTCAGCTTGGAGCAGCCCGAGAACATGCTGTTCATGCTCTTCGTCTTCGAGGTGTTCAGGTATTCCAGACCGGTGATGCCGGTGATTTTGCTCATGCCGTTGAACCAGCGCTTCAGACTGCGCGGGACGATCTGCTTGAACGACTCGTCGATGACGACGCGATTGACATTCGAGGCAGAATAGCCCGACCATCCGGGACTGTCGGTGTTGTAGACCTCGTTGCCGGACCAGATGCTGACGATCTCCCTGCCGTTGTAGGTGTCGCCAACCTTGTAGGCCTGCTTCGAGTTGATGAAGTCGAGCTCATAGCCGCTGCCGTACTTGACCTTGAGCACCTTGGCCGGATAGAGCAGGATGAGGTTACGGTAAGCCGAGAGTTGGCTGGTGATCTTCTCGCTGATATCGTAAGGCAGATAGATGGTGCATTGGTAGGGCAACAGATAGAACATCGTGTTGCACGTCTTCAGACTCTCAGAGCTGAGGCTCGACAGGTCGAGCAGCTTCATGGCCCGGCAATTGTAGAAGGCGTTCAGGAATTCCGTGGTCTTGGGCGTGCTGAACAGCGGCATCTCGATCTCCTTGAGCGATGAGCAGTCCTTGAACATCCCAGCGATGGTGGTCAGGCTGCTGCCGTTCATGTTGTGGGTCAGGTCGTAGACATCCTCCAAGGCCGAGCATCCCTCGAACATGGAGGCCATCGACGTGACGTTAGCCGTGTTGAACGTGCTCTTGCAGTCAATGCGCGTCAACTTGGAGCACTTCATGAACATCTCCTTCATGTCGGTGACATTGTCGGTCTCGAAGTAGTAGTCGAAGCTGAGTCTGGTCAGACTGCTACAGCCCTTGAACATGGCCCGCATGTCCTTTACGTTCTTGGTGTTCCAGTTGTAGGTGCCGACCGAAGTCAACGCGGTGCATCCCTCGAACATGCCGCTCATCGTCGTCACATTGTCGGTCTGGAAGTAGCTTGCCTCGCTCAGGTCGGTCAGCTTAGAACAGTTGCGGAACATGTAGTCCATCATTTCCGTCTTCTTGGTGTTCAGGTTCTTTAGACCCTCAATCTTAGTAAGGCTGCGGCAACCGTCAAACCAGAAGTTCATATACTTGGGCGACTGCTTGAAGCTCGGAGCAAAGATGATCTCGTTGATGAGGCTCTTCACCGACTTCCACTTCACCTCGGCCGCGTTGAGCACGTCGACGCCGCTCCAGGCGTCGATGACCTTGCCGGTCAGGCCGCTGTCGCCAATCTTGATGATCTTGTTCTTGTAATCACTATACTTCTTCGAGTCATTGACGAACGCCAGACAGTGCTTCTCGGTGCTGGTCCCGCTGTCCGTGGTGAAGTAGACGGCCTGGGCGTTCTGGCTGAAGGTCAAAGACTTGTAGCCGGGAATCTGGGCCTTGATGCGCTCGTCGAGGTCGTAGTTGATGAAGGCGGTCATCGACTGCGGCACGTCGGTGAACATGTTCTGGCACTGCACCGCGTACTTGATCTGCGGGATGAACTCCTGCAGGTAGAGAGACTTCAGCGAGGTGCACTGTCCGAACATGCCCTCAGTGTCGGCGTCGTCGTAGGCCACGAGGTTGTTCAGGTAGAGATGGGTGAGGCTCTTGCAGCCGTAGAACATGTGGTAGGTGCTCTTCAGGGCGTCGCTCTTGAGCCATCTCAGGTCGAGCGTCTTGAGCGATTCGCAGAGGTAGAACATGTAGTTCATCTTCGTGACCTTGGCGGTGTTGAACTTCCCAGCGTCGAGCGTCAGCGTCGTCAGGCTCTTGCAGCTCATGAACATGCGCATCATGTCGGTGACGTTGCGGGTGTCGAAGCTGCTGAGCCTCAGCGTCTGGAGGGCGGTGCAGCCGTTGAACATGTTGTACATCGACGTCACCTTCTCGGTGTTGAACGAGCGGAGGTCGAGCTGCGTCAGGCTCTTGCAGCCCGTGAACATGCTCGACATGTCGGTCACCTTCGTGGTGTTCAGATTGCCAAGGCCGGTGATGGCCGTCAGCTTCTGGCAGCCGCTGAACCAGCCGGCCAGCGTGCGCAGGTCGGCGTCCTTGAACGAGGCGTCGATGATGACCTTCTCCACCGTGGCCTTCACGATGCTGTTCCAGACGCCGTCCTTCACCTCGTCGCCAGTCCAGACCTGGTCGATCTTCTTGCCCTGATAGGCATTGTAGCCAGGCTCGTACTTCTCACCGGAATAGGTCAGGTAGAGCGTTTTCTCCGTAGCATCCCAGAGGGCCTGCGGACGCTTCGTGTCGTAGGTGCTCTCCATCGTGGTGGCCACGCCGACCATCTCGTCGTAGACTTCGCCCATGCTGCTGGCACCGGCGACGCCCGTCAGGTTGACAACCTTCGAACCGGGCAGTCCGCCAAGCCCCTCGACGACGGTGTACTCGCCCTTCGACACGTCGTAGGCATTGACGCGATACATAAGGGCCTGGACGTTGAAGGCGTTCTTGAGGGCCGTGCTGGCATTGAATTCGTCCCACTGCACCTCGCGGCTCGTGTTCGACGGTGACATGTAGGCGTAATTGTACATCGAGTGGCTGGCATGGCGAGAGAACACCTCAGGATCGAGCCCGTAAGGCTTGTAAGCATGCTGGCTGGGGTCAGTACCCATCAGTCGCCAGAAGGCCACGTTAGAGACCCATGACGGCCAGCGTCCCTTCGGCGTGTCGTCCTGACCGACGGATGTCTTGAAGGTCCGGCTGTGCTTGTCAAGGCTCTTGCCCTGATAGGTAGCAGTGCCTCCGAAGCAGTCGCCGAAGATGAGCGGCAGCTGGTAGTATGGAATCCTGACATTGACACCTCGGTCAGTCACGTTGATGTATTGACCGCGGTGCAGGTTGTTATAGTCTTTTACGTAGTTGTCAAAAGGATCATTGAAAGAAAGTTCGGGATACTTTTGTGTAATGAAGTAACGGTATGCAAATAGGCGCCAGAGTTCAAATGCCTCTTCTTTCAACTTGAGGCCAAGCTGCTGTGCCACGCTGTAGGGAGCGATGAAGTCCATGGCCATGTCTTGCAGACAGTATCGGTAGTCGGTGTAGCGGTGAGCGCTGAGTGGCGTCACCGTGCAGGCCTTGCCGTCCTGGTTGTTCACGGTGGGCCCGCCGACGCTCTTCAACGTCTGCGGCAGCGGATAGTAGGGCTGCATGATGTTGGAGTTGGCCGGAGCACCAGACCCTACGCCGTAGTTCCAGTCGTCCCAGGTGGTGTACATCTTGTCGCGGGTGACCATGAGGCCTTGCTCGCCCTCGGGGTTCTTCAGCATCTCACAGTTGACCACCGTTCCGTTGTACTCATAGATGAGCGACTCGGAGGCGAAGGGTATGTAGGCGTCGTCGAAGGCATACTTGTCTATCTTGCGGTCGCCGATGAAGGTCCAGCAGCCCAGGTAGGCGAAATAAAGGTATGGGTCGATGAGACGATAGACTTTGCCGTTCAGTTTCTGGCCGTCCTCCCAAATCCATATGGCGTCTGTGCTTAGATTACTGTTCTTTTGAGAATTATAGTAGTTCTGATAGCCGAAGGTGGGCGACTTGGTCGGACGTGCACCGACGAAGGGCTCCGAGTAGGGCAGCACCTTGCCCGTGACGGCCTGGTCGGTGGAGAGGTACCAGTTGTCGGTCAGCTTGGTGCCGCTGCCCCATTTGCTCACGGGAACGCTGTGAGGCGCCGAGGCGAGCCAGAGGTCGACGAGGCTGAAGGTGCTGTCGCGCAGTTCGACGCCGATCTTCGACGGCACTTGGTACTTATAAGTGTACTGCAGCTCCAGGTGGTAGACCTCGTTCTCGAAGTCGTACGTCCGGCCACCGCTCTGTGCCTTCGAATAGTCCCTGGCAAAGACGCTGACACTGCTGAAGGCCGATGCGGGCTCCAGGTTGAAGCAGTTGCCGTTTTGCAGCAGCCGGACGTCGCGCGTCTGGGCTGCAGCGACGGGCTTCTCCAGGTCGTCGGCATGATAGGGCGTGAGCACCCACTTCATCTTGTTCTCGCTCAGACTGCTGCGCAGGTCGCGGTTGAGGGCGATGGTGGGGTGCATGATGTCGTTGTAGTAAGCCGTGGTGAGGCCCTCGCTGCCGCTCTTCACCTTGGTGCCATCGACCGACGGATAGGCCAGTGCGACGTAGGGCTCGAGGTTGCGCAGCGAGTCGCCGATGACCTTGTCCTCGTCGTTGCTCTTCACGCGGAAGAACCAGACCTTGTCCTGGCGCCACTTGATGTAGTGATACTCCTGGTCGCCCTCCGAGTCGTAGTAGTCGACCCATACGCGCTTGCCGTTCATGATCTCGTAGGCATTGCCTTCGAGGAAGAGGGCATAGCTGTGGCCGGGCTGCAGGCCCATGCCGGTGAGGTGGAACGTCGTTCCCCGGTCTTCGCGGAAGCTGACACTGTTCTCCACGGGCATGATGTAGGAAGCCTTGTAGGTGTTCTTGTCAATCGTGACCGTGTTCTTGTTCAGAATCTCGTTCATGTGCGAGGCCCACGTGGTGCTGCCGTGCAGCAGCCGCTCTTCCTGGCTGTTGATGTCGCTCGACTTCATGACGACGTTGCTCTCTGACACCGTCTTGCCCTTGTCGTTGAAGACCGAGGCCACCAGCGAGTTGAGCGTCTGGTAGTAGTAGCCGCGCGACCGGGCATTCTGTTCGGCCTGCGACTCGGAGATGGCTCCCAGCTCCTCGTAGAACTGCTCGGGCGTCAGCCCCGGCTTGTTCTTCACGATCGAGGTGGCCGTCGTGCCGAGGTCGAGCAGTCGCACGCCCATCTTGGTGTTGGCCATGTTGAGGTTCTGGTCCATGTCGAAGACGTAGGTGCGGCTCGACAGGTGGTTGAGCAGCGAGTCCTCCTCGACGTCGACCTCCTTGGCCAGCTCAGCCTGATACGACGGGTCGACCAGTCGGAAGTGGCTGCCCAGCGAGGCGTTGGTGGTGAAGACCATGCGGTTGGCATCATATTGCGAGATGGCGAACTCGGGGCGATAGAGTGCCTCGTAGAGGCTGTCGGAGCCGAGGCTGACGTCGCTGAAGAGCTCGAAGCCGTCGATGGCATTGCCGAGGAAGGGCACGCAGTGGTCGCCGGCCGAGAATCCGAATTTCTTGTTCAGCTTGACCAGTCCGGCCAGCAGGCTGATCTTCACGCGGGCCTGGCCCTCCACCCACGAGGGGTTGGGCAATCCCAGCTCGAGCACGCCGCCGATACCGGCATAGAGCAGTTTTATCTTCGTGTCGATGAGGCTGCCGATCTTGATGTGCAGGCCCAGCTCAGCTTCCAGGAAGGCATAGATCTGGCCCATGGCATACCAGCCATTCTTGCCCATCGACGAGCGGGTGTTGACGCAGACGGCATTCGAGCCGTAGTGGACGAGCGAGGCGTCGAATCCGGCCATGCTCTCGAGGCTGCCGTAGAGCAGTCCGAGGTCGATGCCGATGTCGCCCCATGCGCTGGCGCCGACCATGACGCCGCCGTCGACGTTGCCCTCCTTCAGCAGGTTCTTCACGGCCTTCGAGCGCGAGCGCTCCGCCTTCTTCAGGTCGGCGTTCATGTCGGTGTTGGCGTTCTTGTGTCCGCTGAGGAACTCCTGTATCTTCTCCGGGATGGGGGGCAGGGCGCCGTTGTCGGGCAGCTCGTTGCCGAGGCAGAGGTAGCCGTCGGCGCCGATGTCGGCCCAGCAGATGCTCTTGCCCTTAGTGCCGAACTTCAGGAAGGTGAACGAGCAGCGCTTGTCGCGCGACGGCTCGCCCAGATAGAGGTGCCACTTGGGCGTCGAGTAGTTCTGGCCGTTGCGCCGCCAGCGTATCGACAGCTCGAGCGAGATCTTCGCCTTGCCCGCCGTCACCTTCATGTCGGTGGCGTCGCTGCCGGCATTGCCCGTGTCGACGTCGTCGTCCTCGGCGGCCACGCCGTCGTCGTTGGCGTGGTAGTCGCCCGAGATTTGCTTCAGTCCCTTCATCGGGGCTTCGGTGATGTGCTTATAGACGCCGTCGACCTCCTTCTGGAAGTCGTCAAGCTTGTCCTTGACGCTCTTCAGCCCGGCATTGAGCTCGGCGATGCGGCTGGTCAGGTCGCCGGTGTCCCATCCGGCCTCGACCGTGACGTTGAGCGTCAGGTAGCGGGTCTGCGGGATGTTCTCGTAGACGAGCGAGGCATCGGCCTTGACCATCCCGCCGACGGCATTGACCTTGCCGTCGAACATGAAGGTTGAGAGGCACTTGTTCTTGCGGTCGTAGACCACGAGCAGGTCCATGTCGGCCGAAAGGGTCTCCTTGCCAGCCGAGGTGTTGAGGCCCAGGCCCATGGCGACGCCGATCATGCCGTACTGTCCGACGGGCTCGCCGCCGAACTTGTCCTTCTCCTTGTCGGGGCCCTTCGTCGGGCGGCAGTTGAAGTAGAAGCCGCCGCTGATGCGGTTGATGACGAGCGGGTCGAAGCGCAGGCCGACGTTGCTCTCCATGTCGACCTTGAAGTAGCCCCACGAGTAGCTCGACTTCTCCTGGCTGCTGAGCGTCTCGTTGGTCTCCTTGGCGTCGGCCTCCATCTCGGCCTGCTCGCTGGCGCTGACGGCCCAGCTCTTGTTGCTCCGGTAGTAGCCACCCTCGCACTTCAGGCCGAAGAGTCCGGTGATCTCGATGTCGAGGTTGCCGGCGTAGCCCTTCTTCTCTGAGTCGTCAGAGACCTTGAGCGTGCCTTCAAGGCGGAGGGCTGAGAAGTCGAGGGCCAGGGCAGCCTCGCGGAACGAGACCTTGCCGTTGGAGAGCGACCAGTCGCTGACGCTCGAGCCCGACATGTCGAGCTTCGAGGTGATGGCGATGCCGGCCGATGCCTCGATCTTGTCGCCGATGAGGCCGATGGTGCCGCCCAGGTCGAGCGACAGCTGGTTGTTCTTATAGTCGAAGTCGAACTCCTTGAGCGAGAACGAGAAGGGGCCGATCTTCTTCTTCTCTGATGCCAGCGACCATTCGCCGTAGTTGAAGAAGCACTTGTCGCCCAGTGCGATCACGCCGTCGTTGACGAGGACGATGCGCTTGCCGTGGCTGGCTTGCCAGTCGGCCTCGGCCTTGTCGCGCTTGCCCTGCAGGCCGGTCTTCTCGTCCTTCTCGTAGCCGAGGGTCCAGTTCTCGCGCTTCACGTTGGAGAGGCGCATCTTGGCGAAGTGGATGCCGGGCAGGGTCAGGTCGAGGGGCAGGTTGGCCGTGACGGCCTTGATCGACTCGTTGATCGTGTTGGCGCCGGCGATGGTGACGTCGCCGGCCATGCAGAGCTCCACCTCCGTCTTGGTCTCGCCGCCAGGCTGGTCCTCAGCCTCGAGGAGGAAGTAGGTCTGGTTCTGCAGCAGCGTCAGGTCGGCCACGAAGCAGTTCATCTGCAGGTCGTCCACCTGCTCGCACTTGAAGATGTAGGCATAGCGGCTCTGCTCGCCATACTCGTGGCGCGTGTGCTTCACCTTCTCATACTGGTCCTTCAGGGGCGTGCCGTTGGCGTCGCGCTTCTGCACGTAGGTATAGTATTCCTCGGTCTTCGTGGGGTCGGTCAGGTGGCGGATCTCGCAGGTGTACTTGACGTCGGTCTCGACGTCGTCGTCCTTGTCCTTGCCGCCCTTGTCCTTGATGCCGGCCTTCTCGTTCTCCTTCTTGGCGGCCTTCTTGCCGAAGAGGGGCACGCCGAAGCCGCCGTGGATGGTGCAGTTGTCGAAGTTGTTCTGCACGATGTCGACGTTGACGTCGTCGATGTTGAATCGCCAGCCGCCGGCCGATCCGGTCTTAGCCTCGAAGATGTTGCTGGCCGAGATGCGGCAGGTGACGCCCGAGGCGTCGAAGAGCATGTTGGTGACGTCGATCTGCAGACCCTCGTCGTCCTTGCCGAAGACGTACCACTTGGGGAATCCTACGCCGATGTCCTTGATGAAGAGGCCCTGCCAGCAGAGCCAGTCGCGCTTCACGTGGGAGCCCACCTTCGAGGGGTCGTAGGTGGAGCCCACCTTGTCGAGCGAGGGCATCTGCGAGTCGTTCTTGTTATAGGAGTGGTCGTAGGTGATCGTCTGGCCGGGACGGAAGGTCCATCCGGGCAGGTCGCGCACCTGGAAGTCGCTCATGGTGATGGTGCCCATCCAGTCGGCCCACGAGTTCTCGATCGTGGCCTTGAGGTCGCAGATGGGCTCCACGCCCTCCTGCACCTTGCCGTCGACGACGCGGTCGAGGCCGGGTATGTGCATGGCCACCTCGATGCCGAGGCCGTCGAACGAGTCGTCGCGCCACTCGAGGTAGCAGCCGTCCTGCGGGCGCAGCGGCTCCATGGGGGCCTTGAAGGTCATGTCGAAGTCGCTGTCGGGGTCCTTGATGGTGAAGTTGTGGAGCAGGGCCAGCGTGCCGTCCTCAGGGAAGAAGCGGTCCTTCTGGATGCAGAGGCGGGGTGCTCCGAAGACGAGCACCTTGTCCTTGAGCACGTCGGTCTTGGGCAGGACGAGCTCGCCGATGATGTTCATCACGGCGGCGCGCGGCGAATACTGGATGCTGGCTATCTGCATCGACAGGTCGTCGGGCAGCATCTGGGCGATGGTGTCAGGCAGCTGGGTGGGGAAGTAGATGTCCATCGGCTCGCCGGCCATGGCCTTGTCCCACTGGTTCTTGCCTTTCTTGAAGTAGCTGTAGTACTTGCCGAACTCGTACTCCTCGGCCAGCGAGGTGGTCTCGGAGCTGACCTTGTCGGCCAGCTCGCTGTCGATGGACGAGAAGAACGTGTCGAGGCCCCAGTCGCTGAAGAGGGCGTCGACGGCGTCCTGCGACGAGATCTTCTCGTCGTCGGCGAGGAAGGCGCCGCCCTTCGGGTCGGGATAGGTCTGGCAGGTGCCGTCGAAGCAGACGAGGTCGGTGTTGACCATGAGCTTGTCGAACTTGACGGCGACGCGCAGCTTCATCAGCCCCGGCGTCCACTCGATGAAGCCGGTGCCCTTGAGGGCCTTGGTCTGGGCGTCCTGCTCGACGCCCTTGCTGAGCTCGAGAGTCCAGTCGCCGATGCGCACCTTGGTGCCCTCCTTGGGACACTGGGCCAGGGGGGTCTTGTTGGTGATGTTGGCCGTGTTGACGCCGCAGTCGTAGTCGACCTCGACGTGCTCGCACATGGCGAAGTCCTTATAGTTGAGCGAGTCGCCGTGCATGCGGATCGACTCCTTGACGTTGGTCGGCTGGGCCGTGACGCGCAGCATGAGGTAGTCGCCCTCGTCGACCTTGTCCTTGAGTTTTTCCCACTTGATGGTGTCGCCCAGGTGCTCGGTCTTCTTGGTGTAGACGGGCTTCGAGGTGAAGATGCCCTCGGGGGTGTCGGCTGAGTTGCCCTTATAGAGGTTGACGGTGTACTCGAACTTGACGGTGTCCTGACGTTCGCCCTTGCCGCCGGCAAACCAGGCCTTGCGCCACTCGGCCTTGATCGAGTCGCCCATGAACACCTTGCGGGCCGTCAGGCTGGAGAACTGGGGCGACGTCAGCGTGGGCTGCTCGAAGACGTAGAGCGAGTCCTTGTCCTCAAGTTCCGACTCGCCCTCCTCGACGGAGACGTCGATCTTGTCCTCGTCGAACGAGCTGTCCCAGAGACGGAAGAGGAGCACGGGCGAGCGTCCGTCGTTCTCGATGAGCGTGAAGTTGGTGTTGCCCGAGGCTGTAGCGTAATTGAGGTTCGATGCATTCTGGAAGGCGCTGTGGGCCGTCACCTGGATGGCATAAACAATATTGCGGTCCTGCTTGGTCTGCTCGAACATCTTTGTCATGTAGGCCTGCGGGATGGTCAGCGTGGGGGTCGTCAGGCGCTGCACCTGATACTCGACGGGGTTCTTCTCGATGGCCTCGTCGGGCATGAGGTCGTCCAGGCGGACAATCTTGACGTCGTATTCGAAGGGATAGAGCGAGGGGTTGCACTTCAGCGTGGGCAGCGTCCAGGTGAAGTGGGGACCAGGGTTGTCCTTGCTCACCTTGGCCACGTTGAGCAGCGACAGGGGGTCGGTGTCCATCGTCGTCTGGGGGGTGATGAAGGTCGGGGCCTGAGCCATGTAGCAGACGGAGAAGTCGCACAGGCCGTTGTCGGGCATGTTGAGCTGGACGGCCGACGTGATCTCGGGGTCCCACTTGTAGGCCTGCAGGTAGAGGCGGTACTGGCCCTCGGGCAGCAGTCCGAAGATGCCGCGGCGATAGTCGTTGTAGAGTCCGTCGCGGATGAAGATCTCGTCGAGCTGGAAGTGGGTGAAGAGCTGCTTCATCTCGATGGGGTTGAGCGTCTTCGTCTGGCGCGGGGCCACGGTGATGGGCTGGCGGGGGATATGACCGTAGGGGGTGACGACCATGACCTGCTCCTCAGGGAAGGTCTGGTCGATGTGCATGCCGATATGGACCATCTGCTCCACGTCGCTGTTGTTGGTCAGCCGGACGGTGAAGAACTTGCCCGGGTTGTCGATATACTGACCGGCCTGCGGGGGCAGCACGTCCTGCACCGGCTGCACCGAGATGGAAATCTCCTGAGCCTGTGAGGGCATCATACAGAGCGCCAGCAGCGCCATTGCGATGTATCTTGCATATCGTCTCATATCGTCACTCTTTTTTATATCGGTTTTGTAAATTTCTTTCTGAATGTTGCGAACTGAATTCGCAACCACACTGATTGTCAGCATTTTGCGCGGCCATTTTTAGCAAAGCGGTCCTTTTCGTCAAGAGAAGCGGCCCTTTTCGATGCGAGAAGCGGTCCTTTTTGACCCGAAAAACGGCACTTCTTCAATCGCCATCCTTCGTTTGTCCGCTTTTTTTCGAATTGCCTTTCTTCAGGCGCAGCCAACTATTCACTATTCACTTTTCCCTTTTCACTATTCACTTTTCCCTTCACTATTCACTTTTCCCTTCCTTTTCAGGTGCAGCAGCGTGAACGTATAGTTATATCCCAGCGAGGCGGTCACCTCAGTGGTGCCCATCGAGGTGCGGTCGGCCGAGATGTTGGTGTCGGAGTACTTGTTGAAGCCGGCGGAGAAGGAGAACTGGTGGACCTTGGCGAGGGTGTAGCCGGCGGAGAGGTCGATGCCCAGCGAGAGGTTGCGCTGCTGGTCGCGGATGTCGTTGTAGCAGAGCGAGACGGTGGCCGAGGTCGAGAGGTTCTTCTCCTTGAGGAACGAGCGGCCGGTGGAGAACGACAGCACGTCGGAGGTGTAGCGCGTCTGGTAGCCGTCGGACTGCTGGTGGGAGAGCGACGTGGTGAACGACATCTCCCAAGCCTTCACCTCCATGGCGTGGCTCAGTCCGAGGGCCATCGTCTTGACGTCGCTGACGCCCGTGGCGAAGCGGTTGAGGTCCTTGTTCTGCGTGTAGTTGGCCGTCAGCGAGACGGTGTGGGCCATGCGCTCGCCGTCGAGGGTGTAGGAGGGCGTCAGGTAGAGGGAGTGCATGATGCGGTTGACGCGCGTCGAGTCGTTGACGTGGGCCTTGCCGTCGCTTTGCAGCTGGCGATAGCCGTTGTAGCCGACGGCCACCTGCAGGTTGTCGATGATGGGTGCGGAGGCGGAGGCGGAGTAGACGAAGCCGCGTGTGGTGTAGAGCTGCGAGCGCGTGATGTTGTCCTCCTGGCCGGAGAAGTTGACGTTGAGGGCTACGCGATTCAGCAGCGTCGTCGAGGCGTTGATGCCGAGCGACTGGTAGTTGTTGGAGGTATAATAGAGTCCGAGCGTGGTGTAGTCGGGCTGCACCATGCGGTAGAAAATGCTCGTGTTGAAGTTCTTCAGGGTGAGGTTGGCCGAGATGTCACCCGCGATGCGCATCAGCGACGTATAGCGTGCCTCGAACACCTTGTCCCAGCGGTCGAGCTGGTCGCTGTGGACGCGCTGGGCGCGCTTGTCGCTCGAGAAGGCGCTCCAGGCCAGGTTGCCGCGCAGCGACAGCCACTTGGTCAGGCCGAGGCCGCCCTTCAGTGCGATGGCGACGTTGTCCTGCGGGTTGATGCGCTGCTGCCACTGCGGGGCGACGGAGTTGAGCTGGTCGTAGGCCCGCAGCAGGTAGAGGTCGATGAAGTTGCGGCCAGCGCCGACGCCCGCCTTGAAGCCCCATCCGAGGCGCCGATACTGCGGCGGGCGGGCCGACGGGTCGGCGGGGTCGTCGTTGATGGCGTTGCGCAGCTCGCCGTAGAAGGCGCCAAAGCGCAGCTTGGAGGAGTTATACTCCAGCCCGATGCCGTTGAACGACATGTTCATCAGATAGCTGGACATGCCCATGTTCGAGCGGCCGAAGTGGCCCCGCCAGTTCTTGTAGGTGGGGTCGATGTGGAAGGAGAAGTGTGGGAACGAGAAACTCGAATTATTATTGGAATAATAGAAGGCGAAGGGCATGGAGATGCCGTAGACCGACACGTTCAGGTTGGCATACACGGAGTTGGCCCACGGCGAGCGGTAGCCCGAGCCAAGCGAGGAGTGGTAGTACGTGTTCTGGGTGCCCACGGCACCCGTGATGATGAGCGGGTCGCTCTTCGCGATGGTCGAGATGGTGTTCTGGGAGAGGGTCTGAGCCCCCACCAACCTCCCCCCAAGGGGGAGGCTTTCTAGTGCGGCAATACATATTATATATTTTATGTACGCGCGCATCTTATATTTCCTGCTCATCATAATATTTATAAATTGAGACGGATGATTAAAGTCACAGACCCCACCCCCAACCCCTCCCCTTGGAGGGGAGGGGAGA